>ERZ1026870.969-NODE-969-length-14257-cov-6.979862_pt1 | contig 14257 bp, 9 predicted proteins | sample MGYA00380165_ERZ1026870 | MGnify/ENA primary metagenome ERZ1026870 (study PRJEB33269, sample SAMEA4719801) | human gut metagenome | biome: human-associated habitat; feature: organic feature; material: feces | place: Cameroon | collected 2013-10 ...
GTGAGCTACAATGCTGGCGCCGCAACAGACGATTATGTGGGCCAGTGTAAAACTCCGCTGCGAGGGCGCTGTCGCCTTTTTGCCAACTTGATTTTCATGGATTTTGAACACCCTACCTTTCAGGGGCAGCGCCGCAACCCAAAGTCATTCGCCAGGCTAAGAAGAAGTCTGCTACCCGCGGCCGCGATTCGTGCTACCCGCGGCCGCCGTTCGTGCTACCCGCGGCCGCCGGTAGCGCTACTCGCGGCCGCGATTCGTGCTACTCGCGGCCGCGAGTAGATAACATTGTAAAGGTGTTCAAAATTCAGAAAAAACTCTGCGCTTCGCCTCAACAGACGATTATGCGGGTCAGCGCAATTCTCCGCTGCGAGGGCGCTGGCGCCTTTCAATATTACTAAGTCATGGGTGGTTCTAAAAATTCTGATAAGTCACAAATCAGCTTATCAGCATTTTTAGAACCACCCATTAAACATTAATAGATATGGCAACAGTAAAAGTAAAATTTCGCCCGTCAACAGTCGCCGACCGTCCGGGCAGTATAATCATCATTGTAACTATCCACCGTGTGGTCAGGCAAATCACGACCGATTACAAAGTGTTTCCCTGTGAATGGAACGAAAAACAATTCTGGTTTGTCTCCACTGTCGAGAATAGCCGTATGGCTACCATCCAGTCCATTACACAAAGGCTGTGTTGGGACGTGGAGAGATTGCATGGAATCATCGAGAGACTCGACAGACGGCAACGCGGCTATTCCACCGACGATGTCGTCTCGGAGTTTCAACGTGTCAGCAAGGAGAACACCTTCTTTATTTTCATGGAGAATGTCATTGTCAGGTTAAAACAACTGGGACACACCGGCACCGCCAACAATTATCGCGCGGCATTGGGAAGTTTCAAGCGGTTTCGGGCCCACGAGGATATTCCAATCGGGGCAATAGACCATGTCATCATGGAGGACTATCAGGCGTACCTGAACGCTGCTGGGCTCGCGCCCAATTCCATATCCTTTTATATGCGTATTCTCCGGGCTGTCTATAACCGTGCGGTCGAACAGGAATTGGCCAATGACCGCAAGCCTTTCCGAACTGTCTTTACCGGAACGGAGAAAACACGCAAACGGGCGATTTCAATCGGCGACATCAAGCGGATTAAAGACCTTGACCTCTCGCACAGGCCGAACCTTGAGTTTGCCCGTGACGTGTTTCTTTTTCTTTTCCTGTGCAGGGGGATGTCGTTCATAGATGCCGCTTTCTTGAGAAAGTCGGATATTCAGAACGGGGTACTGACTTACCGCCGTCATAAGACTGGCCAGCGGATTCAAGTCAAGATCATAAAGCAAATTGAAGAACTGACTGGGCGATACGCGACCGACGGGTTGCCGTATTTGCTCCCGATTATAACCGTTCCCGGCAAGGACGAGCGCAAGCAGTATGAGTCAGCGTTGCGCCGCGTAAACAAGTCCCTTAAAACCATTGCGGAAATGGCGGAACTGCCAGTTACACTTACAACCTATGTCACCCGCCATACTTGGGCAACCGTCGCCAAATCGAAGAATGTCCCAGTCAACGTCATTTCTGATGCGCTCGGACATGATTCCGTGACCACCACGCAAATATATCTCGCTTCGATAGACTCATCCATTATTGATAATGCCAACGAAGTGGTTGTTGGTGGATTATAGGATATAGGGGTGTAAAAACAAAAAAATATCCGTCTCTTATCAAGAAACGGATACCTAACGCAAAGTTACATAATAACCTTGAATCACAAAATCTTGAAACGAAAAAAATTCAGGAATCACACAAAAAAATATTATCCTGTAATACAAGTCAAGGAAAACATATGCTTAAAAGCTTGATTATTACGAGATTATATTTTTATCCGTTTCTTGATAAGAGACGGATTCTTAATAAGAGATGGATGTAAGTAAAGGTGAAAAAAGTTAGTACTATCGATCTGTTTTTTTGTTGGTTTTTGGCATTTGGAAGAAGGGGTATAGAGAGTTATGTGACCGATGACAAATTCAAAAAACGGCAAGAAGTTCAGGTATAAAACACACCCCCCTTACCCTTCAAAATTGTTCATGTTATTTTTTTACCATTGCTAAAGTAAAGACAATATGCACATGAGAGGTTTAATAGTATCAGCGCTTATGTTGATCGGATGTATCCAGGCGTTCGGGCAAGAGAACCGGAAAGAGGTCTGTATCGGATTTCCGGTTGGCAACTCGACACTGGACACGGCCTACGGCAACAACGCCGCGAGCCTGTCTGATGTGGTATCGTTTTTGGAAAGTGTGAAAAAAGACAATACGCTCGAATTGGTCGAAGTTTCTTTCTGCGGTTTCGCCTCACCCGAGGGCGGCTTATCCTTAAACAGGAAATTGGCGGAAAAACGCCGCAATTCGCTGGAGCGTTATGTACGTGAACGCATATCGCTTCCGAATGGTGTCATTTCACGTCCCGAGGGATTTATCGCGTGGGAACGCCTCGCGGAGCTGGTCGAGGTGTCTGATATGCCCCACAAGGAAGAGGCGTTGGACGTGTTGCGCAACGTGCCCGAATTTACCTATAATAATAAAGGCGTATTGGTTGACAGCCGCAAGAAACGCCTGATGGAGCTGCAATATGGCCGTACTTGGCGTTACATGTACAAACATTTTTTTTGCCAAATCCGCAATGCCAGTGTCATTCTCGTAACAGTCCGTCAAAAACCAGTAATCGAGGAAAAAAAGGTTGTCAAGGAAGAGAAGGAAGAACCGGTCGTGCCAGCTCCTGCAGACACGACAGCCGTTGTGGAGGACGAGGACACGCTCGTGGCGGTTTCCCCAGAAACCTCAAAACCTTTCTATATGGCTCTCAAGACCAATATGCTCTATGACGTGCTGACCGTTCTCAATATCGGTGGGGAATTTTACTTGGGCAAGAACTGGTCAATCAGTGGCAACTGGATGTACGGCTGGTGGAAAAAGAACAGCAGTCACCGTTACTGGCGCATCTATGGCGGCGACCTTGCCGTGCGCTACTGGCTCGGTAAGAAGGCCTGTGAAAAGCCGCTCACCGGACATCATGTAGGCATATATGGGCAGGTGTTCACTTACGACTTCGAATGGGGAGGCAAAGGTTACATGGGCGGTGAACCCGGCGGAATGCTTTGGGACAAGACGAATTACGCGGCAGGCGTGGAATATGGTTACTCGCTGCCCATCGCAAACCGCCTGAACATCGACTTCACGCTTGGCGTGGGCTATTGGGGAGGAAAATACTACAAGTACATTCCCTTGGACGGCCACTATGTATGGCAGGCCACTAAAAACCGCCGTTGGTTCGGTCCAACGAAGGCGGAAATCTCTTTGGTATGGCTTCTCGGAAGAGGTAACTGCAACAACAAGAAAGGAGGCGTGAAATGAAAAGGACATACACTGTGATGGAATACGTTCCCTTGCTCGCGGTAATGCTCATGCTGCTTTCGTCATGCGAGCACAAGGAATTGTGTTTTGACCACGACCTGCATGCCCCGAAATCCGAGGTGCGCGTGGAAGCGGAATATGAAAAGGAATGGCAATACACCTACGAGAATGGTACGGATTGGAAGAACTATCCCGCGTGGCAGGAAACGTTCGGCATGGAATACGACGCGTTGCGACCCAGAATACCAAACGGATTGCGCGTGCAGGTGTACAACGCAGATGGTTCAGACAAGATTCTCAATATAGCTCCAGAGGGGGATGTCGTTTATATGCGTCCGGGGGAACACTCCCTGTTGTTCTTCAACAACGACACGGAATACATCGTGTTCGACGAAATGCAGTCGTTCGCTTTGGCAAAGGCCACCACACGCACCCGTACCCGTTCCTCTTATCTCGGAAATTCTTATATGGACAAGAAAGACGAGAACACGGTGAACCAGCCCGATATGCTTTACGGCAGTTACATGGAGTCGTACGTGGCGAAAAATACGACAGAACCCGACGTGATACCTGTCACCATGCACCCGCTGGTGTTCACTTATCTGGTGCGTTACGAGTTCAGCCACGGGGTGAAATACGTGTCTCTGGCACGCGGAGCCTTGTCTGGTATGGCGCAGGCGGTATGGCTGAACAGTGGGCACACGTCAGATGAAGCCGCAACCGTGCTGTATGATTGTACGGTGGAAAATTTTGGCACACAGGCTTTGGTGCGTTCTTTCGGAATACCTGATTTCCCTAACGAACACTACGGAAGAAGGGCCAAACGCAAGTATGGGCTGAATCTGGAAGTGCGCTTGAAGAACGGAAAAATCAAGTCGTTCGATTTCGACGTGACCGACCAGGTGGCGGCGCAACCGCGTGGAGGCATCATCGTGGTGAAGGGCATCGAAATATCCGATGAAGAGGGTAAGGAAGGCAACTCTGGCTTCGATGTAGACGTGAAAGACTGGGGAAAATATGAGGACATAGAACTTCCTCTTTGATTTGTATAGAGAGTTATCAAACCGAGTGTAATACGCATTTCCTCTACGGAGTCATCGCATACGATATTCTCTATCTACCAGTCATCATTGTCTTGGAGTAGTAGGTCTTCGCTCTCATTCATAATGATAGCAAAAAGTATAATTCTCATGCCGTTAATTGCGGGATTCGGCATGTCAATTCACACTAAATCTCGCAGAGCCATATTTTTTATTCACAATTAAAATTTTTACCAAATGAAAAAGATTTTTTTGATTGGATTGACGGCAGCAGCCATGTTGGCAAGCTGTAGCAACGACGAAACAGTGGAAATGGCCCAGCAGAAGGCCATCAGTTTCAGCAACGCGTTCGTGAACAACGGAACACGCAGTATCGTGGATCCGAGTTTCACAACAACATCTTTGAGTGACTTCGCTGTGTATGGTTTCACACAGAATGGTCAGATTTTCAATGGTGAGAAGGTGTCTAAAGGAGGTGCTGCCTCTACAGGATGGTCATACGATAATGTGCAGTACTGGGTTCCTGGCAATACTTACACTTTCGGTGCCATTGCGCCTTATAGTGTAGCGGGAAATGTTTCTAATGTGACATTGCCTATAGGTGCCACAAAGGTAGGAATGGAAGTTGCTTTCACCAACACTGATGCAGATCAGGTTGACTTGCTTCACGCAGCACCTGCGCAAATTACTGGTGTAACAGCGTCATACACAGCTCCTGTTTCCATGACATTCAACCACCAGCTTTCAAAAGTAAAATTCTCGTTCCAGAATTCTGTGGGTGAGGGTTACAATGTAAAAGTGAGCAATGTAAAAATCACGGATGCTTTCAAAGAGGGTACTTTGACAGTAGCCGCTACTGGTAACACTTGGGGTGGTCAGACGAGTAAAAATCTTGAATTGAACTTCGGTAATGTAGTAGCCGATGCTTCCACTACTGAAGCTTCCGTCATTGCTAACGCTGCAACTCTTGAAAGCTACAACGAAAAGCTGATGATCCCGATGGGTAGTTCCGCTATATATACTGTAACTTTCACGGCAGAATTGTATAAGGGTGACGTATTGTTGGGTACTTACAACCACAGAGTGGAAATCAAGAATGTTGAGTTCAAGCTCGGTTACTGCTATGATTTCAAGGCTTCTTTGACTCATAAAAATATAACAGCCGAAGATGAACTTAATCCTATCGAGTTTGCTGTTACCAAGGTTGAAGATTGGAACAAAGCTGACATTGACAAAGATTTGAACGTTCCCACAACCCAGAGCGGCATCTAATCCAACATCTTTCATAAGACTGGTTTAGCATCGTGTATTCTGGAATTATCTTCCATGGAATAGGCCATCTACCAACAGGGTGTAAGGGGTTGAATGTCCCCTTACACTCACTAACAGCCTGGGCGTATTGCTTCTGGCTAACAAATATAAAACCACAGAAGAAATGAAGGTACATAAGAATAATCCGAGTTGGATGTCGGGCGGCATGGCGACGGTGTTGTTGTGCATGCTACTTTTCTCGTGCAATAACGAGGGCTTTCTCGAAAGCGGGAATCTGGAGAAAGCCTGCGACAACATTTGTTTTGGCATATCTTCCGATAAGAACGTCCAGACAAGGGGATATGCCTGTAGTGATGACGAAGGATATACCACGGGCCGTTTCATGTTGCGGTCGGACGACTCGGCAGACACACTTTGTGTCCGTGCCATTGTTTCGGAAGGCATTAACGTGTCTGGCTTCGAGGGCAAACAGGTCTTGACACGCGCAACGCTTGTTGGCAAAGACAATTTCTATGACAAGTTCCATGTGCTGGCATACTGGAACAAGAATGGTACGCCCGTGAATCAGTTCTATATGGACACGAATGCTTCCAACTCGGCTGCATCCGTTGGAACTGCTGCTATATGGAGCACGGAGCAAACATACTATTGGCCAGGAGCAGACCATTCGTTCCAATTTTATGCCTGGGCGCCAACGGATGCCAGTGGCTTAACCACTCCGTCCTCTCCCCAAGAGAAGTCTCTTGCATATATCGTTCCTGAAGCCGCTGCCAACCAGAAAGACATCGTGGTGGCTACCACCGATGAAATACGTGGCGACAACAAAGCGGCTGTGCCTCTCGCCTTCAAACATATCTGCACTGCCGTCCGTTTTGCCGTAGGCAGCCAGATGCAGCCTGGCTCTATCAAGAGCGTGGCTTTGAAAGGTGTCAAGAATGCTGGAACATACGATATGGCTGGCGGTACATGGTCTTTGAGTGGAACGACCACGAATTTCTCGCAGACTTTGAACAAAGCGACTACTGGAACTGAAGCTAACGGAGACGCAATCACAAGTCCTGAAGGCTCCTTCATGATGCTGCCGCAGACACTGCCTGCAGGGGCAACGGTGGAAGTGGTATTCACCAATGCTTCTGGTGTTGATCGCACACTCTCGGCTTCCATTGCAGGTTCAGAATGGACGATGGGAACCACTGTGACTTACAAACTTTCTGTTACGCCGGAATATGAGTTTGATATTGAAGTCCCGACGGAGGCTCAGGATGCTCATTATATTACATTTCCGATTACCGTAAACGTGAAAGACTATGACGGCACGTGGACACTGACTTCCAATCTTACGAACGATGTGTTCTTCACCAAGACCAAGACAGACTTGCAGAAACAAGGTTATTGGATTGATGAAGACAAAGGAACAAATACAATATCTGGTACAGGCAGCGGTAGTTTCACTTACCACGTATATGTGACCGAAAATATCGGTGATGCCGCCCGCGACCTCCAATTCCAAATCACACCTGATGTTGCCGGAGCAGCTCCAACTATTGCCACCGTGCAACAACTCTGTCCAAGTTGGAATGCACAGGGCGTAGGCTATGAACGTATCGAGGAAAATAACGGTGGAAACTATCCGTTCGGTTTTAAATGGGATAGAAAGGTAGTGTATCGTTATGAAGGATTTTGGGCATTCCTGTTTAAATGGGCTGCGGAAGCCTATGAGAATACTGAAACAAAGTCCTATTTGACTATTACATGGAAAATTACATCTTATTTACCACCATGGAAATCCTTGACAACTGTAAGCTTAGATTACTCGAAAATCGGCAACAGTCTGAATGTTGGAATGGATACCGAAAATGGCTTATCTAATACCAGAAACCTGTATTTTTTTAAGGATATTGGGGGTGTAAGTGAAATGGAAACAAATCTTGATGCGATTACTGTCAGATCAGAAACGTGGAATAGTAAGACTGTAGATGGTGGAGACTACCAATCTGTCCGAAATTTTGCTGTAAAAATGGCCGTAATGAAAAATAAGTTTTCAAAAGAGAAAAGAACAGAAACTGATAATGGAGAAACTCTGACTTATTATGTCCCCATCATAGCAGAGCAGGATATAAAATGGTATCTTCCTGCATCATCTGAACAATCATCCTTATCAGATGTGGAATATCTGTTAAGCGGTATTTATTGGAGCTCAACAGTGGCAAATGACAATATAAATGCTATCACATACGATGCCACGTCCAATACAACAACGATAGACAGAATGACTAACAATAAGATACGTGCCGTCCGTAAAAAGCCCTAAGATTCATCCTTAACAAATCGTATCAACTACCAAGCAAGCCAACTATCTTCTGTAAAAGGAATAGTTGGCTTGCTTGTTTGGTAATCTAATACATAAAGCCAAGAGGTTGTGAACATTCCCGATAACAGAGGTGGTCCATGCAACTGTTCTTAGGTGGGTCAGCGCAAACCTCCGCTGCGAGGGCGCTGTCGCCCCTTTACCAACCATGGTATTCTGGATTTTGAACACCATAGTAAATAAAATATTACTTGCCAACGGCAAAATTGTGGAAGTTATTTTTTCAACATGACTAAATTCGTGGCTCATTTTTTTGGAGGTCACCGCGAATATAGCTTACCTTTGTAGAAATAAAAAAGCATGCGATTATGAAAATAGGAGATAAAGTACGTTTTTTAAATGATGTTGGCGGTGGCATCGTCGTCGGATTCCAAGGAAAAGACTTGGCAGTGGTGAAGGATGAAGACGGTTTTGAAGTGCCGACGCTCATCAAAGAATGCGTCGTGATTGACACTGACGACTACAATCTGGCGCGGCCGCAAAAGCCGCAAGCCAAACCAGTTGAGAAGACGCCGACATCTGTTTCGGCGTTGCTGCACGACGTGGACGAACTCGACGAAGACGCTGAGGAAGAAGACATTGCCGACCGCCCCATCACGTTCCGCCCGAAAGCGCTGGAGCGCCGTGGCGGCAATCAGTGGACGGCATTCTTGGCCTTCGTTCCAGCCGATGTGAAAGACCGCGATGACGATGCCGTCTTTGAAGTGTATCTCGTCAACGACTCCAATTTCAATATGCGTTTCGTACTCTTCACGCATGAAGGGGCCGCCGTGACGCTTCGCCACGAGGGAGAAGTGGTTGGTAACACGAAACTCTTCCTGCAGGAAATCCGCCGTGACGAAATCGGCGCGTGGGAACGCATTACGGTGCAGGCCTTCGCCTATAAGCCCGAGAAAAACTTCCTGCCGAAAGCACCGCTGAATGTTGGGCTGCGCATCGATGGCTCGAAATTCTTCCGTCAGAACACCTTTACGCCCTCCGAATATTTCACCTCCCCTTCGCTCCGCTTCGACCTGGTGCGCGACGACAAACCCGTGCGCACGGTCTTTGTGGAAGCCGCCGAAGTGCATGAAGCCATGACCGACAAACCGAAAGAGGCCGACCGCAGCAGGCAGAGAGCTTTGACGATGTCTCTGCGCGAGGGGAAAAAGATAGGGGAGAACCAGATTCTTGAAGTGGACCTCCACGTCGATGAACTGCTCGACACGACTGCCGGTCTTGAAGCCAAGGATATTCTGGAATACCAGATGAAAGTGTTTCGCGAGACGATGGATGCGGAGCTGAAACACCGTGGCCGCAAAATCGTTTTCATCCACGGAAAGGGTGAGGGCGTCTTGCGTTCGGCCATTCTCAAAGAATTGAAAACCCGTTATCGGCAGTGCCGCTATCAGGATGCGTCTTTCCGTGAATATGGTTATGGCGCAACGATGGTGACGATATAGGGGGGCTGAAGATTCTCTTTTGCTTTGATCAGACTCACCCTACCTTTCAGGGGCGCTGTCGCCTTTCTATCAACCTTGATTATTTCTGAATTTTGAACACCCCATCCGATAGAATCTATCAAATAAAAAAATAATCCTGACCATCTACTTACTATAATAATGTCCAGATGCCATATACTTCATTCCTTGGTTTGCCTCTTCCTCTTCCTGTCTTTCGGCATGCAGAGGGCTGAGGCCAGCCCCCGTTGTCTGGCACAGGAAACGACGCCCGACTCGTTGGCCGACAGAGCCTCACTGCTTGCTGCACGCGGGCTGGTGGGCGAACTGCGGCCTTTGTATCAGCGTGCCGGACAGACGTTTCCGCCCAGCGTGCGCCTCTATTGCGAGCTCTCCATAGCGCAGGCCGACCACCGCTGGGAGCACGTGGTGGGGTGTGTTGACTCCCTCACCACCACATATTCGGCCAGCCTTGACTTGAAGGGCCTCATCGCCCTCTGTCTTTTGAAAGCTGAGACGCTCCACCGCCTGGGGCGCTTTGAGGCCATGACCGACTATGCCTCGGAACGCCTCGCCTATTTCCAGGGACGCCGCGTGAAGACCTCCATTTTGGCGCCCTTCCGCTCGTTGGTAAAGAAAGGACGGCGACTTAGCGGCAGCGATTTGCGCACGCAGATGTTGCAGAAAGTGGAAATGGGCGATGCCTATGCCCTGCTGCAATATCCCGACAGCCAAATCGCCGCGCTCGACAATTATGCACGCTGGCGTTGTCGCCTCTTATTGGCCGTGGCCTACAATCGTCCAGATGTGGCGGCCTCCACAGCCGACAGCCTGCTCTTCCTGAAAGCCGACAGTCTGGACACCAATGATTATATCTCCTGCGTGCATACGGCGGCGCGTGTCTTGATGGTGCAGGGACGTTGGAAAGATCTCAACCGCATGGCCACCAAACTGATGCAGCGGAAGAAAAACAAATTGCTCTGGGAACGCTATCTGCGTCTCTCGAAAACCTTCTTAAACTGTGGCCCGACAACGGTGAGCCGCCCCGAGGGGCAGACCTTCGCCCTCGACCTCTCGCCAGTTTGGCCGCCCTTGGTCAGTGTGGCTTTGAGTGACGACTATCAGTTGTTCACCCTCTCAACCGGCACCTCTTTCACCATCATCACCGAAGCCGATGCAAGAGCGGCGGGAGTGGTGGTCAGCAACGACACGGTCAATGTCGTCTCCTCCCTTGGAGTGGTGCGTGCCGTGACAGCCGTTGCCGACAGCATGGCCTTCGGTCCGGTGGTCATCCGCCATCCGATGGTTTATGTGGCGGTCAACAGTGAGCTGGCGGGCGACAGTGTGTACAAAGAAATGGTGCGCACCTTGGGGCTCGTTGACCTTTCGCGCCTTGGATGCGTGGAACTGACGGGCGACGCCCTTTTGCTGCCCCCTGAAAAGGCTGCCGAAGCCTGGCCCGACAAACAGGCCAATCTGCGTTTCACGTCTTACGGTACGCTTTTCTTCGACGAAAAGACCAACGGTAAACTCCGCACTTGGCTCTTGAACACGGCCTGTGCCGACAATATGGCCGGCAGCCGTTATGCCACGGATGGCAACGGAACTTCTGGCACTGTGGCTTGCGACATACAGGTCGGCGCAGCACGCCCTTTCCCTGTGACGTTGAAGAAAACGGAGGGAGGCGTGGTGGACGCCGACGGCGTGTTGGGACACCCCTTCTTCCGCCAGACGCTTCCTTTACGCATTGACTTTAGGCGCGGCGTGCTTCAGAGCATTGCGCCATGAAAAGCTGCTGCAAAAGCGGGCTTCGTTGAGAGGGAAGCCTTAGTCGTTCCTCTATTGTGCAATTTCTTGACCCCCTAAACTATATGACAGATAATAAAAAACGCGTGATGGTGGCCATGTCGGGCGGCATTGACAGTTCGGCCGTCTGCCTCATGTTGCAAGATGCTGGCTACGAAGTGCTGGGCATGACCATGCGTGTTTGGGATTTGCCGCGCCAGTTTGATGCCGACGACGACGTGCCCCGTTTCATCCGCGAAGCGCAGGCCCTGGCACAACGCCTTGGCATAAAGCACCATGTGGTGGATGTGAGAGACACTTTCCGCCAGTCGGTCGTCAAATACTTCTGCGATGAGTATGCCAACGGGCGCACCCCTAATCCCTGTGTGCGTTGCAACCGCGATTTCAAATTTCGCATCTTGCGCGAGCAAGCCGATGCCAATGGCTGCGAGTTTATGGCCACGGGCCACTACGTGAGAACCGAAACCCTGAACGGCCACACCTATCTCCTAACGGGCGACGATGCGCGTAAGGATCAGTCGTATTTCCTTTGGCGTGTGCCAGAAAGCACCTTGCAACGCTGCCTCTTCCCCCTCGGCGGACTTCAGAAAGACCAGGTGAGGGACTATTTGAAGCAGAAGGGTTTCGAACTCGTTGCGCGGCAGGGAGAGTCGATGGAGGTGTGTTTCGTTGAAGGCGACTATCGCGACTTCCTGCGGGCACAATGTCCCGACCTTGAAGCACGCGTTGACGGCGGGGCCTATGTTGACGAGACTGGACGCCGCTTGGGGCTCCACCGCGGTGTGCCGTTTTACACCGTCGGACAGCGTAAGGGATTGGGCATTGCGCTGGGACATCCCGCCTATGTGCTGAGGCTCAATGCAGAGAAAAACACCATTGTTCTCGGAGAAGAGCAGGCTTTGCAAACTTCCTGCTTCTTTGTTGAAGACTGGCAGGCGGTGTGTGAACCGCTCTTCTTTGAAGAAGAACATCTTTCCGTGCGCATCCGTTACCACAGCAATTCCATGCCCTGCCGCGTGAAGCGCCTTGACGACGGACGCCTGCTCGTTCGGACCCTCGACCCCGTGAGCGCCGTGACACCGGGGCAGAGCGCCGTTTTTTATGTCGGAAACCGCTTGGTGGCTGGCTCCGTGATTGCCTCTCAAAAGGGCATCGGACAGTATGCGGCCTGCGAAGACTGACCACCTATGCTTATTGCTAAACACAAAAACTACAGACTAACATGAAGAATCCAATCATCAGAATAATCGCCTCCTTCGTCGTCGCAGTGTTTGCCTGCGGCGCAAATGGCGCCGGCCTGCCTCAAGACAGTGTCGCCAAACCGTTGTCGGACAAGAATGACGCGTGGCCCGTGGCCTATCGTTACCGTGTCACCTTCACCGATAAGTCAAACAACAGCTACTCCACCAAGCGTCCGGAGGAATTTCTTTCCCCGAAGGCCTTGGAGCGCCGCCGTAAATTCGGCATCAAGGTCGACCAATATGACTTGCCCGTGACGCCCATCTATTTGGAATATCTGAGCCGCCAGGGCTTTCGCGTGCTGATGACGAGCAAATGGAACAACACCGCCGTGGTGGAAACCACCGACACGATGCTCGTCAAGAAACTCGGCGGCGTGAAGTTTGTCAAGTCTGCGCGACTGGTGTGGAAAACGCCGAAGCCAGCCGAAGCCGAGGAGAAGGTCGACCGCAAAGCGATGGTGGTCAATTCCTGCGACACGCTCAAGAACTATTACGGCCATTCAGAAGGCCAGGTGAGTATGATAGCTGCCGACAGTATGCACCGCGCTGGCTTCACTGGTGAAGGGGTGGTCATCGCTGTCATCGACGGCGGTTTTTACAACACCGACTGCATCAAAGGTTTGCAAAACGCCAAGATTCTCGGCACTCACAATTTCGTACACACCGACCAGAGTGTCTATGAGGGCCACACACACGGCACGATGGTGCTTTCCTGCATAGCCGCCGATGTGCCAAACAGTCTGGTGGGGACGGCGCCGCGTGCTTCCTTCTATCTCTTGGTGAGCGAAGACGGGGAGAGCGAACAGCGTGTGGAAGAAGACAATTGGTGTGCCGCCCTGGAATATGCCGACAGCGTGGGAGCGGATATTGCGACCTCATCGTTGGGCTATACCACTTACGACGACGCACCCTCCCTCCACAACTATTATGAGCTCGACGGCGAGACGGCGGCCAACAGCCGGGCAGCTTCGTTGGCCGCCAGTCGTGGATTGCTCGTGCTCAACAGTGCGGGAAATAGCGGTGACGAAGAATGGAAGCTCATCGGTGTGCCTGCCGATGCGAAAAACATCCTGACAGTGGGCGCTGTGACGGAAGAACGTCACAACACCGTCTTTTCTTCCTTGGGCCACACGGCCGACGGACGCATCAAGCCCGACGTTATGGCGTTGGGACAAGACGCGTGGCTCTTTGACGTTACGGGAAGTATCACGGTGGCCAACGGCACCTCCTTCTCCACGCCCATCATGGCTGGTGCGGTTGCCTGTCTGATGCAGGCCTGTCCCAGCAAGCGCCCGGAGGAAATCATACGCGCCGTGCAACTCTCTGGCGACAATGTCAAGCACCCCGACAATGTCTTTGGTTATGGCATTCCGAATATTTGGAAGGCATATCAGATGCTCAATAAATAAAGGACGACCCTGAAGGGTGGGGCGTTCAAAATTGAAATATCAAAGGTTAGCGGTAGCGCCCTTGCAGCGGAGATTTGCACTGGCCCACACAATCGTCTGTTGCGGCGCCAGCATTGTAGCTCACTTTGCTCGCAAAGTGAGGGCCACGAACATGTAGCGAACATGGTCAGCGCTTCGGGGCATGACTTTGTTGAATTTTTAGCTCGTGCTTGGTCGCCATAATATTCGCCCCCCTCACTTTGCGAGCAAAGTGAGCTACAGTGCTTCGCC
>ERZ1026870.971-NODE-971-length-14233-cov-4.627592_pt1 | contig 14233 bp, 13 predicted proteins | sample MGYA00380165_ERZ1026870 | MGnify/ENA primary metagenome ERZ1026870 (study PRJEB33269, sample SAMEA4719801) | human gut metagenome | biome: human-associated habitat; feature: organic feature; material: feces | place: Cameroon | collected 2013-10 ...
ATCTATTACATTTAATTCTATAGGTATCAACGGTGCAAATCAGAATGCAAGTCGTTCTTCTTCATGTTTTCTACCTTGAAATACGTCTCCGCCTCACACTGCACAGTATTCTTCTTTACAGATACATTTTTGCATCCGTTCAATATAAACAAAGGCGAATCTGATTTTTTGTTTTCTACTTTATTCTGTATAAAACGAAGGTCGGCAGTACTTTTGGCATAGAGCAAAGGATTTCCCCAAGTAACAATTCTATTATTTTCAATGCAGACATTACGATGTACCGGACGTTTGCTATCTATGATAGTATTAGATGGGTTCAACGCTATCACCGCATTGCCAGGAGCACCGTTATAAGCACATTCTATAAAAACGTTATTACGTATAGTAACATCGTTTACCGGACCCGACTCATACCAACCCTCGGCATCGCCTTCTATCAAGATAGCGCTCATGCCTGTTTTATAATATACATTATTCTCTATCACTACCTTACGAGGCGTAGTTACCAACGTTCCACGAGTACTTGTACGGGTAAAGTAATTGTTTCTTATCTCTACTTCGGGGGTACATGTAAGATTCTCTACGCAATCATGATTAAGTTCGAGAGCTTGGGGCACAGCACGATTGAAAGATACCTGAACCAAGCGATCGGACAAACGAGTTACCTTTGTAACTATTGCCTTATCAAAGCGCTCCATGGCAGAAGCATGTACAAATGCCACCGTATCGCCAACAAAGAAAGCGTTGTAGCCATAACTCTGTCCGTGCATAAAACGAAGCTTTAGTGTATTGTCATCCACCTTTTCTACGGCTCTCAGGTTAGTGCCGTGAACGTTTATACAATCGTCTTGTGCGCCGGCAAACTTACAGTCAACAACAGAAACCTTTCCGCTACAGCCCGAGAAGTGCATAAAGTCGGCCGATGATGCCAAAATACGTCCGCTACCTTCTACCGGAGTGCAAGATACATTTTTCATGGTAATATCACGACTGTATTGGCTTACAATGCCTAAGCCATGCATATAATGCACTCCCACATTTTCTAAAGTAACGCCATTACTCTCATAAATAAGAAAACCTACTTGGTCGCGAATGATATCGCGTATAGTCAGTACATCTCCAACTATAGGCTTAAAGTTGGCAGGAGTCTTAAAGCGCACTACTCCCGGTTTAATCTCAACAGCCTCCGACTTCGATAACGTACCCCATGCCGCAGAATAGAAAAAGCGTTCCGACTTAGGATTATACTCTATGCAATGAGGCTTATTTGTTTTCCACCCCTCTCCTATCAAATAAATCCTGCCATTGTTTATCACGTAACGCGAATCACGATGGAAGGCTACTTCCACACCATTTTCGTCTACTTTACTGATAGTTAATTCAGAACCTCCGGGGCGTTCGAAATCGATATGCAAGTTTCGCAGCATCATGTTTTTACAATGCATAAACGAAATCATTGTCTGCTTTCCATGAAACATCAGCGTAGATCCATTGCCTTCTACCGTAAGTCCATCCATGTCTTCAAACAATACTCCGAAAGTCTTCACTTTCGACGGGCACTCTTGCTCTGTTGAAGTATTGGTTATGAACACCTCTTTACGTACGGCTCCTTCGGGCCAAATATCATATCGTCCAGATTCTAGCACAAGCACTTTGGCTTGTTTAGACTTACAAACGGAAATTACTTTCTGAAAATTCTCTGTTTGATTGTTAAAAGACCATGGCATCAATCCGTAATCTTTGGCGTACAACGTATCACTAACATGCTGAGCATGCACAGTGAAACAAGCCAAGATAAAGAACAAGGCGGTCAACGTGTTTTTTACAGTCATATCAAGGACAAGATAAATTTATAATTTCACTTTAAATAATTGCATTTGCTCTGGCAAAACTAAGAAAAACGGTCTACTTATGCAACAAATCTACTGCCACATATGTTCAGTTTTATGTATTTATGGTAGCAATGATAGTACAGTTTATACAAAAAGCGGTCGAAAAGCCGCATTATCACTAAATGGAAATAGAATAATTAGTTGCATTCATCGGAAATAAATACTTTTGCAACATAATTGCAGTAGTAATTAACTCAACCAGAGAAAGTACACGCACAAATTATGGAGACTAAACAGAACTATTCGCCTATTATATTTATTCTTTTCGCTTTCTGTCTTTTGCTTTTCCCCTTTAGCCTTAAGGCTGAAATTATTATGCAGGCAGAGCAACAAGACAGAACAGAGCAATGGATGCCTGCCGATTCCGTTTTCGCACGGTATCTGCAGCAGCAAAATATAGCCATAACCAACAATAACCGATTGGAACTGATAACCAGCGGACGTGAGAAGTTTATAAATCTGTTCAAAGAGGTAAGAAACGCCAAGAAGAATATCAATCTGGAATATTTCAACTTCAGAAACGACTCGATAGCCAATGCTCTGTTCGAACTGTTGACGCAAAAGGCGAAAGAAGGCGTAGAGGTGAGAGCCATGTTCGACGCTTTCGGAAACATGTCGAACAACCGCCCGCTAAGAAAACGTCATCTGGAGAAATTGCGTGCGGAAGGTTTAAATATAGTAGTATACGACCCTATCACTTTTCCGTGGGTAAATCATGTGGCAAGCCGAGACCATCAGAAGATAGCCGTAATAGACGGAACTACAGGCTACACCGGAGGCATGAACATAGCCGATTATTACATAAACGGACTGCCTAAAATAGGTACATGGCGCGATATGCATCTCTGCATAAAAGGACCTGCCGTAAACTACCTGCAAAAGGCTTTTCAGCATACATGGGAGAAAGAAACCAAGCAGTCGATAGCCACTAAAGACTTCTTTCCGTACAGCGACGATTCGCTACATGCCCCCGCCCAACACGCCGGAGGACAGGTGGCGATAGTACAACGCGTGCCTAAGGAAAAGCCTCAAATCATACGCCATTCTTACGTAGAAGCCATAAACTCTGCCGAGCGTAAAATACAGATTATCAACCCCTACTTTACCCCTACACGAAGCATACAGAAAGCTCTGGAACGTGCCGTAAAGCGAGGAGTACGGGTGGAAATCATGATTCCTGGAAAATCGGATATCCCATTTACGCCCGACGCTGCGCTGTATCTGGCCAACCGACTGCGGAAGAAAGGCGCACACGTGTATATCTACAACGGAGGATTCCATCACTCTAAAGTCATGATGGTGGACGAACGCTTCTGCACCGTAGGAAGTACAAACCTTAACAGCCGAAGTCTACGCTACGACTTCGAAATTAACGCGTTCCTTTTTGATTTGCCCATCACGGCAGAGCTGACCGACATATTCAGCGTAGACAAACAGAACAGTACCGTGTTGACGCACGAATTATACCGTAAGCGTACTGCCTGGAAACGCTTCACCGGATGGTTTGCACATTTATTTACACCTGTATTATAAAGCACATCCCGTCAAAACTATACAATCATTTTGTGCGGCTGATTTTTTTCTCTATTTTTGTACATGCTAAATTAGACCCAATGGCCTAATATAAAGCCTACTTTATACATCATTTAAAGTAATAAAGCAGGCGCACAGCAAAGTAATGGATTGATAAATCACATAAAACAAGTATAGCACACGTGTTTTTCAAAGATGTAATAGGACAAGATCAGGCAAAAGAGCATCTGCTTTCGTTAGTACACGAAAACAGAATTCCACACGCTATGCTGTTTACCGGCACCGAAGGCTGTGGTAAAATGCCTTTGGCTCTGGCTTTTGCCCGCTATGTATGCTGCGAACATCCCGGCGAGCACGATGCCTGCGGACAATGCCAGTCGTGCCTGATGATGAATAAATACCGCCATCCGGATGTTCACTTCGCCTTTCCGGTGGTAAAAACCAAGCCGGGACGCGATACCGTATGCGATGACTATATATCGCAATGGCGCGAAACCTTAATGAATCCTTATAGGCTAACTCTGCGCGAATGGATGTCGCAGATGGGGGCTACCACTCAACAACCTCAGATATTCGTACACGAAAGTAATGAAATACAGCGCAAGTTATCGCATAAGTCGATGATGGGCGGATATAAGGTCATGATTATATGGCTGCCCGAAAAGATGAACCAAGAATGCGGAAACAAACTGCTTAAGCTGATAGAAGAACCGCCCGCACAGACGCTGTTCTTGCTGGTGACCGAAGCGCCAGACGCGGTATTGCCTACCATAGTGAGCCGTACACAACGCTTCAACCTACCTCCCGTAAGTGAAGAGAAGATAGCCGAATGGCTGGAAACGAACTATTCATTGCAAAAGGCGGATGCGCAGGATATCGCTCATCGTTCTAAAGGTAGCTTGGTGAACGCCATAGACTGCATAGCTTCCGATAAGGAGGAAAACGAATTCTTCACACTGTTTACACAACTTATGCGCTTGTCGTACGCCCGTCGCATACGCGAGATGAAAGCGTGGAGCGAGCAAATAGCCGGTATGGGCCGCGAGCGACAAAAGAATTTCCTGAATTATTGCCAAGACATGATACGAGAGAACTTTGTCTACAACTTCCACACACCCGACATGAATTACATGACGCCGGAAGAAAGACAGTTTGCTACCCGATTCTCTCCGTTTATCTCCGAAAAGAATGTCATCGGAATAATGGACGAGCTTAACTTGGCGGCACGGCACATCGAACAGAACGTAAACGCAAAATTTGTATTCTTCGATTTCGCCCTGAAAATGATTGTATTGCTACTGAAACATTAAATTATTGAATATATAAGAGTTATGAACTCATAACCATTTGGAATATGAACAAATTTTTATTGAAAAACGGAAGCGGCTCTTTGTGCTGCAAAGGCTGCGGACGACAAGATAATAAGCTGAACACCTACGACTGGCTGGCGGATGTGCCGGGCAATGCTGAAGAGCAAGATATGGTGGAAGTACAGTTTAAGAATACTCGCAAAGGATACTATAAAAACAGTAATCACCTGAAACTGGAAAAGGGAGACGTTGTGGCGGTAGAAGCAAGCCCTGGACATGATATAGGTACTGTTACGCTGACTGGTAGACTGGTGCCGCTGCAGATGCGCAAGGTCAACATGAAGCCCGATATGGAAATTAAGCGAGTGTACCGCAAAGTGAAACCGGCGGATATGGAAAAGTATGAAGAGGCTAAGAGCCGCGAACATGCTACCATGATTCGCTCGCGCAAGATTGCAGCCGACTTGGGTCTGCAGATGAAAATCGGTGACGTGGAGTATCAGGGCGATGGCAACAAGGCTATCTTCTACTACATTGCCGATGAGCGTGTGGACTTCAGACAGCTTATCAAGGTATTGGCGGAAGCTTTCAGAGTACGTATCGAGATGAAACAGATTGGTGCACGCCAAGAGGCAGGACGCATAGGCGGTATCGGTCCGTGCGGACGTGAGCTTTGCTGCGCTACCTGGATGACTAACTTCGTATCGGTTTCTACCGGTGCCGCACGATATCAGGATATATCGCTCAACCCGCAGAAGTTGGCAGGACAGTGCGCCAAGCTGAAATGTTGCCTCAACTATGAAGTAGACGCATACGTGGAATGCCAGAAACGTCTGCCAAGCAAAGAAATCGTTCTTGAAACATTAGACGCTACTTATTTCTTCTTCAAGGCGGATATCTTGAAAGGCGAAATCACTTATTCTACAGATAAGAGTTTCTTGGCAAACGAGGTTACTATCCCTGCACGCCGTGCTTTCGAAATCATCAATATGAATAAGAGAGGCGAGAAACCCGAAAAGATGCAAAGCGACGGACATAAGGAGGTAGAACGTCCTAAAGACTTGCTTGAACAAGAGAGCTTGACTCGTTTCGACAAGAGCAAGAACGCCAAAAAGAAAAAAAGAAAATCGGGTGATAACAACAAGAACGCCAACAGAGCGGATAATAGAGACAATAGAGCGGACAACAGAGCTGAACAGGCTGAAGCAAAAGCAGCTAATACACCGGCAGGAAACGAAGGTGCGGAAAAACAGCCTAACAACGAGAACAAGCCCAACGAGCGTCGCCCACGTGAGCGCAACGGACAGAACGAACGCCGACGCGACCGCAACGATAAAGGCAACCGCCCGAACAGACCGCAGCAGAAAAAGCCTGCCAATAATAATGAGGAGAAAAACGGAAACGGAAATGCTCCGAAAGTGAAGGACGATAATCAAGCTACACCGCAAGAGGGAAAACCGCAAGGCGATAACAACAGACGTCAGGAACGGAACAACAGAAACCGACCTCCAAGACGCCCAAGAAATAATGAAAACAACGAAAACCATCCTCCAAGACCGCCTAAAGCAGAAAACAACAGTGAAAAAACAAACAACGAAGGACAAGCTCAATAATAAAATAGCAAAATTCATAGTCATCCTAATATGTGGGATGACTATGGGTCTTGCCGCTTGCCAAACAGACACAATATATCATAAGTATCATGCTATCCAGAACAAAGACGGATGGCAGAAGACTGACACTTTACTATTCGACCTCACATCCGACTTAACTCAGCATCGTTATAATATGGAGATAGGCATACGTCACTCCGAACTGTATCCGTATCAGGATATATGGATAGGTGTGCGCCGCCCTCTTTCGCCCAACCATACAATGGACACACTGCATATAGAAATGGCAGACGAAGAAGGAAACTGGTTAGGAAAAGGGAACTCCGGATCTTATTATCAATTGACTCAGCATACTGGCGTCATCACTCTTTATGCTGCCGACAGCGTATTGCAGATAGTACCTCTCATGAAAGACAACGTACTGAAAGGTGTTCACGACGTTGGCATTCGCCTATCAACTTTCACGAGCGGCGTCAATGCGCAGAAAGACGAAAAGTAATATCGTAAAGCCCCACAAAGACGAACCTCCATAACTGAAGAACGGAAGCGGGATTCCGATAACCGGCGTAAGTCCAAGCACCATCCCTACATTCACGAACAAGTGAAAGAAGAAGATACTCAATACCGAATAGCCATATACACGCCCGAAGCGGGTGGTTTGCCGTTCTGCCAGATGTATCAGTCGCCAAATTAAAGCCGAAAAGAGTAATATCACAGCTGTAGCTCCTACGAAGCCTTGCTCCTCGCCTACGGTACAGAATATAAAGTCGGTATCCTGCTCGGGCACATACTTCAGCTTGGTCTGCGTTCCGTTAAGGAAGCCTTTCCCTAAAAAGCCGCCCGAACCAATGGCTATCTTACTCTGATTTACATTATATCCGGCACCGGCAGGGTCGTCTTCCATACCCAGCAACACCTTGATTCGCACTTGCTGATGTGCTTCCAAGACATTATCGAATACATAATCGGCAGAAAACAAGAATCCTACAGACCCCATAGAGAACAACAGGATATATAGGTAGTTACGGATTCGGTCGTGCAAGAACATATATATAAGGTATACGCAAAGCGAAGCGCATACCACGTATTGCACATAGGCCACATTAAACGGTATTACATACAGAGAGAAAAGATACGCCAACAGTATAGAGCCTATACCGATAGACAATATGTAATTCACTACCTTACGGCTTCCCTTACAATAGGCCTTAACCAGCATGGCAGTAAACAATACAATAAGCGTGAGCACAGAGAACTCTCCCCACGAGGTGAAACCGTCGCCCATTATCTCATCGCCAAAACGAATACCTACAATGAAATAAATTACGGCACATACGCCGGCAAACAAGATTGAGCCTGTCATTCCCTCACGATAGAGCACCAAGAAGAAAGACAGATAAACCAATGCCGAGCCAGTCTCCTTCTGACAGACAATCAGCACCATAGGCACCAAGATAATAGCAAGAGAAACTACCATGTTTCGCCATTTATCCATAGAGAAGGTAAACTCGCCTACATACTTAGCCAACGCCAAAGCTGTGGCGAACTTGGCGAACTCGGCAGGCTGCAGACTTACGGGGCCAAGCACAATCCACGAGCGGGAGCCTTTGATTTCATGCGGATTAAAGATGGTACCGAACAAAAGCAGAAGCATAAACCCGTATACCAGATAAGCGTATGTATCGTAGAGGCGGTCTTCTAGCATCAGCAATACAAAACCTAAGGCAAGAGAACAACCAATCCACATCAACTGCTTTCCAGCACGGGTTGTGATATCAAGGAAGTCAGGGTCACCGTAGTCATAGCTGGCACCACACACGCTGAACCATCCGCATATTACCAGTATCACATAGAGGGCAATAGTCCACCAGTCTACCGTCTTCCATAAACTATCTTTCATGTATGCCATAATCTATTCTTCGTGTTTGTATGTCTGTTGCAAGTACCTCGTCGTCGGGCGACAACTTGCCTTTAATATATTTTTCGATGATGAGTTTGCCAATGGGCACTCCGTATGTGGCTCCCCATCCTCCGTTCTCTACATATACCGCTACGGCTATCTTGGGGTTGTTAAGCGGAGCAAATCCCATAAATGCTGAGTGGTCTTTTCCGTGATTCTGGGCAGTACCGGTCTTACCGCAAATTTCAATATCGGGCATATTGGCCGTACGACATGTACCGCCCAGCACAGCCATTCTCATGCCTTGCGCCACTTCATCGTAATGCGACTTGTCTACTTTGGTATATCGCTTTTCGCTGAATACCGAATCCATAGGTTCGCCTTCTATCTCTTTCACTACATGCGGAGTAATGAAATAACCTCTGTTGGCTATGGTGGCACCCAAATTCGCTATCTGAAGCGGAGTGGCAGTTACCTCACCCTGACCGATGGCGATACTGATTACCGTCAAACCGTTCCATGAGCCTCGATATGCTTTATCGTAAAACTGAGCGTTAGGAATCATGCCACGCTTCTCGCCCGGCAAGTCGATGCCCAACTTATAACCGAAGCCCATAGATACCATATAGTCTCTCCAGGTGTTCATGGCATTCTGTACGGAGCCGTACTTCTGACGCGAGCCTATCATGTAATACAGTCCCCAGCAGAAGTAACTATTACATGAAGTGGCAATAGACGGAAGAAGAGGCAACGGCGACGGATGCGAGTGACAGCCTACATGCAATCCCTTATAAGAGAAACCGTGCGCACACGGAAATGTTGTTCCCACATTAATGACACCTTCCTGCAAGAAAGTAAGTCCTTGGGTAGTCTTAAACGTAGAACCCGGAGGATACGTACCCATTATAGCACGGTTAAGCAGCGGTTTCCACGGATTACGCGACATAGACAAATGGTTCTTTCCACGGTTACGGCCTATCATCAAGCGAGGGTCGTACGTAGGCGATGAAACCAAGCAGAGCACTTCGCCGGTAGAAGGTTCTATGGCAACGATACTGCCTATCTTGCCTTCTAGCAAGCGTTCGCCAAGCATCTGCAACTCGATGTCGAGACTTAAAGTGAGATTCTTTCCGGGCACGGAAGCCTTGTCGAACTTACCGTCCATGTAATTTCCCTGAATACGGCCGTGAGCATCGCGCAGAAGTACTTCAATACCTTTTTCGCCACGCAACTGCTTTTCATAGAAACGCTCTACGCCCTGTTTTCCGATAAAGTCGCCCGGCTGATAATAAGTGTCCGACTCCATTTCCGACTTCGACACTTCGGCTATATCGCCCAAGATATGCGCTCCGGCATTGTATTTATACTGACGGATGGTACGGCGCTGTATATAGAAACCGGGGAATTTGAACATCTTCTCCTGAAAAATACCGCAGTCCTCGCCCGACAACTGGGTCAAGAACACCTGGTTGGTATAAGGTGAATATCCCGGATTGAGTCGGCGGTCCTTCAAATCAGAGAAACGTTTCCTCACAAACTCCGGCGTTATTTTCAGCGTGTTACATAAATCGAGCGTATCGAGCTGAGTGATTTCTTTCATTACCACCGTAATGTCGTAAGCCGGCTGGTTATATACCAGAAGTTTACCGGTACGGTCGTATATCACTCCACGGCTCGGATATTGAATCTTCTGCAGAAAGGCATTACTGTCGGCATTCTTCTTGTAATCGTCGCTCATGATTTGAAGCATGAACAGGCGGACTATAAAAAGCGCTACCACAACAAGCACTGCCCCGCCTATTACATAACGGCGGCGAGCCAATCTATAATCTCTCTCCACTACCTATTCCTCCTTAATACTTCAGCACACATTATAAATATTATAGTTGCCAACACATCCGACAATACTTTCCAGAACAACTCTGCCGGATGAAAAAAAGAGAAAGAATTAAGTACTTGCAGTACGAACGCAAAAACGAACACTTCCGACAATACATAACGCAAGAAAGGCGAAAAGCCCATTATACGTATTCCAGGCTCATAATCCTCAGACACCTCGCGCGACATTTGCATACGCAGCAAAGGGCGACGGGCGAAAGCCATAAATGTAGCGGCACCTGCGTTCATTCCGGGGGTATTGCTGAATATGTCTATACATAGCCCTATGAAGAAAGCCTGCAGCAACAGCGACTTACGCGGAGTTTCGGAATTCAATTTCAATATATAATAGATGTACAACGCAGGAGTAGCATATCCCATGATATGCATGTGATTAAGTACCAGCACCTGAACCAGCACCAATAATACAAACATCCACAAACGCTGTAAAAACTGAGTCATAATATCCTTGGTTTATTTTACGTTGTTTTCTAAAGCGGCCTGTTCGGCTCCTACTTTAGCACGAATTACACTCACATCATTCAGACGGGCAAAGTCGGTAAACAGTCTTACTTTCAATCTATAAGACAACCCGTCGTGACTGTCGGCCATGTCGTCTACCACTCCTACCGGAATTCCTTCGGGGAACACGGCGCTATGTCCGCTGGTCACCACCGTATCGCCTAATGTAAATTCAGAATAGCGGGGGATATCTTTCACCCACGCATATTGCGAAGAGCCTCCCTCCCATTTCAGCGTTCCGAAATAGTCGGTACGGTTTATCTTACAGCTAATGCTGCTCTTGGTATTAAGCACCGGAAGCACAAGCGAGAAATGCGAAGATGTTTGGTACACGATGCCCACTATTCCGCGTCCGCTCACTACGCCCAATTCTGGTGTAACTCCATCGGCAGTACCTTTATCAATCGTGATATAGTTATCAGACAAAGTAACGCTATTATTCACTACCCGTGCCGAATAGAGCGTATAATGCCGCAGCACCTCATCGCGCAAGCGGGTTATTGCCACCGTATCCTTTACATACTCATGCAATGCCTTGCTCAACTGTTCTACCTCGAGTTCAAGCTGTACATTGCGCTGTACCAAATCACGATTTATGCTATGCAACTTAAAGTAAGAAGTGATTTCGTTTACACCCTTATAGACTGTCCCCGATACCTGATTGGCCGAAGTAAAAAAGACACTGCCTTGATAGCTGTTGAAACGGAACAATAAAATTATACTGACTACTTCAAGAAATATAAAAAGCAGCCAATAATCGTATTTCATCAAGAAATTCAGCAGATTCCGCATATTATTATTTAATATAAAAGAGAACGCACGGGCTTTTTTATAACAAACAAAAGAGAGGGCACACGCTCTCTCTTATGCTTTTTAATTGAATCCTTTATCCCACCATTAACGCATCAAGAAAGAAAAACGGTCTACGTTTTTCAGTGCGATGCCGGTACCTTTAGCTACGCTGAGCAATGGGTCTTCGGCAATATGGAAAGGAATGTTTATCTTATCAGTAAGACGCTTGTCGAGTCCACGCAACAGCGCACCACCACCTGCCAGATAGATACCGTTGCTTACGATATCGGCATACAGTTCAGGAGGAGTGTTTTCGAGCGCACTCAAAATGGCTGTTTCAATCTTAGCGATGCTCTTCTCCAAGCAGTGAGCTACTTCCTGATAGCAAACGGGCACTTCCATAGGCAATGCTGTGATACGGTTAGGACCGCGCACTACATAGTCTTCGGGAGCCTCATCGCCCAAGTCTGTAAGAGCTGCGCCTACGTGTATCTTGATACGTTCGGCCATACGCTCACTCACCTTCACGTTGTGCTGGCGGCTCATGTATTCCTGGATATCGGCTGTAAGGTCGTCACCGGCAATACGGATAGAGTTGTTCGATACGATACCGCCCAACGAGATGACAGCGATTTCGGTAGAACCACCACCTATATCAACAATCATGTTTCCTTCCGGAGCCTCAACGTCCAATCCGATACCGATAGCGGCAGCCATAGGTTCGAATATCAAATATACGTCACGTCCGCCTGCATGTTCCGCACTGTCGCGTACGGCACGCAGTTCCACTTCTGTCGATCCCGACGGAACACCAATTACCATCCGAAGCGAAGGAGTAAACAAACGGCGTCCGGTATTTACCTTCTTAATCAATCCGCGCATCATCTGTTCGCATGCGTTAAAGTCGGCTATCACGCCATCACGCAACGGACGCACGGTGCGGATATTCGGATTTTCTTTTTCGTACATCAGTTTCGCACGGTCGCCCACAGCAATCATCTTGTCTGTACGACGATCCAAAGCTACCACCGACGGCTCGTCTACCACGATCTTGTCATTGCTCATAATGATGGTATTAGCAGTACCAAGGTCCATGGCTATTTCTTGTGTAAAAGAGAATAATCCCATTTTAGTTTAGTTCTGATTTATGTGTTATCCCAACTTACCTTATTATTACTTTCCGCTCTTCTCGAACCATGCGTGGATGGCAGTATCATAATGAGAAGAAACTCCGAAAGCTTCTTGTGCAAACCAACGACGTTCATCGCGAGTAGTAACAGCACCATTCTTAGCGATAATGTCATAGAACGGCTTGTACTGAGCCTTGCTTGCAATGATTACAACATCGTTGAAGTTCTTTGCAGCTGCACGAATCAATGAGATACCACCTATATCGATCTTTTCGATGATAGACTGTTCGTCTGCTCCAGAAGCGACTGTATCTTCGAACGGATAAAGATCGACAATAACCAAGTCGATTTCAGGGATTTCGTATTTAGCAGTCTGCTGACGGTCTTCTTCCAACTCACGACGTGACAAGATACCACCGAATACTTTCGGGTGAAGAGTCTTAACGCGTCCGCCCAAAATAGAAGGATAGCCAGTCAAATCTTCTACAGCATGACATTTGTATCCTAATTCTTCAATAAAATGACGAGTTCCACCAGTTGACAAGAACTCTACACCGTCTTCAGCCAAACGACGGATAATCGCATCGAGTCCGTCCTTATGGAATACAGACACCAAGGCAGTCTTTATTTTCTTTGATTCTGACATTGCAAATCGTTTTAAGTAATTACTAAAGAATATCTAATTTGGGGCAAAGTTACTAATTTCCTATCAATAAACATACTAAGAATATGTTTAAAGTTTCCTATTAATTAGATTTAAGTGTTATGGGCATCAAAATATTCCATCTATTTTCGGTCAGCACCGTGATTTACCTTACGCTTCATGCCTAAACAGTAAAAATGGCACACATAAAATTGCCCGAAAAAACAATGCGAATCGCATAAAAAACACTCTCATTCTTTTTTTTGCGATTCGCATATTGCAAGCTTACCATTCGCATATTGCAGGCCTACTACTCGCATTCTTTTTTCAAGTGCATTACGAATACACAAAATCGGCCTCAGAAGGCATTCTGAGAGGGGTAGCATCTGCCCCAATTTCGACATTACCGTGTAATGCGTAATTAAGCCATTCTTTCCATTCGGTAAAAGAACGCTACACGTATATAATAAGGCGTATAACAGTGCCACACTAAGCTCATATGGACTTCTTGAACATTCATGTTCTCCATTGATTATTGTTGGATTTACTGATTATCCTTATTGATTAAATTTACAACCACTTTCACCATCACATCTTTCTCTTCAGTGCGGCTCTTCCCTCTTTTCTGCCATATTTCTTGGGTGTCGCAAATTTTGCGACTACCGGCTCACCTTCAAGTTCTTCCCTCAATGCATTATTGATATGCTTTGCTATTGTCTTGTAGTCTCTGCCATAAAGTTGAGCGATTTGCTCTCTATTAAGCCACACAGTATCTTTCTCCAACTTTACTTCAAGTTGGGTATTGCCATCGTTTGTTGTATATAGAACGATAGACGAACCGTTATTTGCAACAATTTTATTCTCCATCATATATTACATTTATTATATACAGCGTTTGTACAGCAAAGATATTGTTTTGGTGTATCTTTTTGTTCATACCAGCATAGTATTTTGCCAGAGCAACATATCAATGGCATCACCCGAAGCCAGCTGCTTATAAATTTCATACTTAAACATTCC
>ERZ1026870.972-NODE-972-length-14229-cov-6.199167_pt1 | contig 14229 bp, 7 predicted proteins | sample MGYA00380165_ERZ1026870 | MGnify/ENA primary metagenome ERZ1026870 (study PRJEB33269, sample SAMEA4719801) | human gut metagenome | biome: human-associated habitat; feature: organic feature; material: feces | place: Cameroon | collected 2013-10 ...
CTGCTCCCCGTTCTCAATGACCTCGAAATACTTCATCAACGGTTCACGCCTGAGGGTTTTCGTTCGAGTGGGTCGACTTTCCCAAAGGGACTCGAACTGATTGAGCTCATCGTAGAGTCGCTCGCGCTGGTAGGAGGCGGTCCGTTCAGACTTGAAAATGTGAGCGAAGACCGCGAAGCGCTTACCGTCAACCTTGAGTCGTCGTTCAATGGTAACGCCTTGAACAACACCGTTTTTCAGCGTTGATTCAACGGATAAGATACCTTTCTTTGAATCGAAGAACTCTGCTCGAGCACGCGCTATCGTTTCCTCAATCCAGCCAACGCTAGTCTTGGCAGTAAAGATGCACTTCGCCTTGGTTTCGTGCGCAAGAAGCAGGTTCTCGTCCGAGAAATAGCCGCGATCGAGTGCCGCCGCGCTCGTCGGCGTGTTGAGTCTGAACTCATCAAAACGGGTCAGAAGATCAAGAACCGTTTGGCAATCATTGATGATTCCAGGCAAAACGCGATAGAGAATCGGTTGATCTGTGGTCGTATTGAAAGTGACGGCCAAACCGACCTGGTTTTCGAACTGTCCCGTCTTGCCTTTCGCAATTCGAGCTTTCTCTGAGTCGGAACAGTCCCAAGCGATGGTCGTGCTGTCAACGCTCAGCAGCATCTTGCTCTGCTTGTTTCGGGCGATTCGGCACGCAATGAAGCGCTGAATATTTTCCGGATGAAGGCCGACTTGTGCGTAGATGCGGCTCACGTCTCGGTCATCCAAGGTTTCTACGCCCTCAGGCAAATGCCGATTTCGACGCCAGTCCCCGAATCCTCTGGCTGCGTTGTTCCCAGTACTGATGTGAAACGCAGCGATTGAAAAAATGGCATTGGCCATTGGCTCACCGAATGATGCGCGCAGGTCTTCCATGAGGTGAAGGTCGACCGCGATTTTGTGCAAGACAGGCGTGATGCCTACGGACACATCAATAGCTTCGGCAGTTAGTAATTGAGCAAACTCTTCGTCGCTCAAGCTTTTGAATGCTTCGGGCACTTCAAGGCTTTCAACGGGTGCGATCAGCGGCACACGACGCGGCACTCCGCCTTTTTGAAACTTCTGGGCGTACTCCTCTCGACTGTAAAAAACACCGTCGACGACCCGTCCTAAATATTCCCGCTTGGCATCTTTGCCTCGCTTGATCGTTGGGTCGTAAACCGTTTTCCTGCGAATGACGATCAACCCATTACCGGAGCGCTGAATTGTGCCACCCTCCGGGAAGTTTTTGATTTTAGAGTAGTCCCACTTAGATGCGTTTGCCATGATTTATATGCGTATGTGTCAGTACGCATATTATAACATTGACGCGCCACCATTTGTGGGTATATACGTATCAGGATCTGGGAATTTCTACTTCACCGTCGGCGATCCGTTCCGGTTGCGTCGAGCTCTTTTCTTGCATAGGCTACAGCCTTGTCGAAGTCGCTTTTAATGTTGACCATGTCTTCTGCAGGCGAGCGATAGGACGTTTCGAACAGACGACGATCAACTTTCGTTCGCACGCGAGGCGGGTTCAAGGCTACAAAAGGAGCCGCCAACCCATCGCACACGCCCTTCATGAAATTCGTCATGAGCGATGTGTTTGACTTAGTCATGATGTTCCACCCCTGAAATCGGGGCTCGTCGTATAAGGTAACCCCATCTTACCTACTAAAGGTGCAGATGTAAACAGGTGCAGATGTAAACCGTTTTGCCGTCCTTTCTTGCGAAAGCCCATTCAAGCGCTCTCCAGTCCAGTCGTGAACTTCCAATTCGTGTAAAAAAACGGGAAGTAGAAGTTCCTAGATTCTAATACGTATACGGGCTATCAAAAATGCCCCGACAGCCGCAAGCGATAGCCATCTTCCTCTGTTTCTCGATCACCTCGCGGTAAAAGTGGAAGCCAGGTCATTGTGCCTCACACCTTGCCCCACAGTCAAATCAGCATCTTTCCAGTATTTCGAAAGCGAGCAAAAAGCAAAACCCCTGCAAGATGCTTGTGTAACAGGCAAACTTGCAGGGGTAACAAGTGGCTATTCAGTAGAATGCCAGTATTTAGTAGTTTTCAGCACGGACTTCAAAATATGCCTGGCTGTAGCCGCAGACGGGGCAGACTTCCGGAGCCTTCGTGCCGACGACGAGGTGACCGCAGATGCGGCATTCCCACATGCATTCGCCGGCCTTTTCGAAGACCTGCTGCATTTCGACGTTCTTGAGGAGCTTGAGGTAGCGCTCTTCATGGGCGCGTTCGATGGCGCCGACGGCGCGGAACTTGGCGGCAAGTTCCGGGAAGCCTTCTTCTTCGGCATCCTTGGCGAACTGGACGTACATGTCGGTCCATTCATAGTTTTCGCCTTCGGCGGCGGCCTTGAGGTTGGCGGCCGTGGACTGGATGCCGCCGAGAGCGGCGAACCACAGGCGGGCGTGTTCCTGTTCGTTGCGCGCCGTCGTCAGGAAGATTTCAGCGAGCTGCTCGTAGCCTTCGCGCTTGGCGACTTCGGCGAAGTACGTGTACTTGTTGCGGGCCTGGCTTTCGCCGGCGAAGGCGGCCTGAAGGTTCTTCTCGGTCTTGGTGCCGGCGAGGGACTTGGCGCCTGCGGCGGCAGGTTTTTCCTCGACCTTTTCAAAGACTTCCACGCCCTTGTGGCAGAGCGGGCAGATGTAGTCGGCGGGGAGCTCGTCGCCTTCGTAGATGTAGCCGCAAACTTTGCAACGGTAAGACATTTTCTTTTCTCCTAAATCCGACCGGCGGTCGGTGTAGCTGGTGTGAAGAAGCTCCTCGGCGAGTTCGCTGAGCGGCTCGCCGTAGAAGTCACGGTACAGGGTCTTGATTTCCTCGTTTTCATCGCTCGTGCGGCACGCCATCGCCTCGTCGCGCTTGTAGAGGCTCGCAATGCGGGCTTCGCGAAGCTCGTCGGCCTTGTTGCCGAAGGCGGAGGGCTGGCCGCCGCCGGAGATGCAGCCGCCCGGGCAGGACATCACTTCAACGAAGTGATAGAGCTTGTCCGTTTCGCCGGCATTCATGCGGCGGATGAATTTGTCCGCGGAGGCTGTCCCGTAGATGACGGCGACGTTGATCTCGTTGCCGGCGATCGTGACGGAGGCCTCCTTGACGTCCTGCAGGCCGCGCACGGGGGTGAGGTGATAGAGCTCGGCGGGGGGCTCTTCGCCCGTGAGGTGGCGGTAGGCGGTTCGCAGCGCGGCTTCCATGACGCCGCCCGTGTTGCCGAAGATGACGCCGGCACCCGATCCCTCGCCCATCAGGCGGTCGAAGCTGCCGTCGGGCAGTTCGGAGAAGTTGATGCGGGCGGCCTTGGCCCAGTCGGCGAGCTCGACGGTCGTGATGACGTAGTCGGTGTCGCGCATGGCGGGATCGCCGAGCAGACGGCCCGCCGCGTTCATCTCTTCGCGAAGGATCTCGGCCTTCTTGGCCGTGCAGGGCGTGACCGCCACATGCACGATGCGCTTCGGGTCGAGGTTCATCTTTTTGGCGAAGTAGGTCTTGACGGTCGGACCCTGCATGCCGATGGGGCTCTTCGCGCTCGAGATGTGAGGAATCATCTCGGGGTGGAAGGTTTCGCAGTAGCGAACCCAGGCGGGGCAGCAGCTCGTGAACTGCGGAAGCGGGCCCTTGGCCTTGGTGATGCGCTCGAGGAGTTCGGCGGCTTCCTCGCAGATCGTGAGGTCGGCGGCGAAGTTCGTATCGAGGACGTAGTCGGCGCCGAGACGGCGGATGAGCTCGACCATCTGACCTTCAACGAAGGCGCCGTCGGCCATGCCGAAGGCGTCGCCGAGCGCCACGCGCACGGACGGACTCGTCGAGAAGATGACGATCTTGTCGGGATCGGCGACGGCCTGCTTCACGGCGTCGCAGGAAGACTTGATCTGAAGGGAATTGGTCGGACAGACGGGAATGCACTGTCCGCAGTGGATGCAGACGGAGCGCCCGCCCGTCTTGGCGAGATCGTAGGCGTTGTTGACGCCGACGTACTCGTTGCAGATGCCGGCGCAGAGACGGCATTCAACGCAGAGATCCTCGTCGCGGACAATGGCGGGATTGTTCTCGTCGATGGCGACGCGAACCTCCTGCCGCAAGTGCTTGGACATACGCTCTCCTAATCGGGGTGGTCTGAAGGGGTCGCTTCGGGGACGCCGGGGGAGCGTCCTGGAAGCGGGCATCGTTATTTTAGCCCGTTGTGGGTCGAAATGAGGATGAAAAAGTATCAGTCTGCAAGACCAGCATTCCTTTCTGCCTAAGCTGAGGCCGGGTTTACGCTTAGGCAGGATGCCGTTTTCCCTGAAAGCGATTGCGGGTGAAGGAAGCGCTCAACTAAGATGTTCTACCTAGACGACAGACAGACCGACGGTTCGACGAGCCGTCCGCGTCCCGCCGCCGAGCTGCTTCGCGGGCGTGCGCCGCCTATATATAAAGGCGCACGCAGGCGCGTTCCGCTTTTGAGTCGGGCGCGCGGCTCCACGCATATCCCGAACCGCCGGATGTCGCATGGAGCTTCAGCGCGCAGGAGCGGGCGCCTGACGCAGGACGGACCCAATGCAGTCCCGCCCATCCCTTTCGACCATGCGGGCGGCGGCTGCCTGAAACATGAGGAGACCAGACATGTTTTTCCGAAAGCTTGCCCTGACGCTCGCCGTCACGACCGCGCTTTCCGCTTCCGCGCTTGCCTGCACCACGGTCGTGGTGGGCGAGGGCGCAACCGCCGACGGATCCTTCCTCGTCGCGCGGGCGGCCGACAGCAGCGCGCTCAAGGCCCAGCACTTTGTGGTTCATCCGGCCAAGAGCAATCAGTCCGGCATGTACCGCACGAAGGATCACGACGGCGCGACGAATTTCGAATACCCGCTTCCCAAGGAGAGCATGCGCTACACGACCGTGCCCAACTGGAAGACGCAGCTGCACGGCGCCGTGGGCTTCAATGAGGCCGGCGTCGGGATTTCCGGCACGGAATCCATCTTTGCGCGCGACGATGCGCTCAAGCTTGACCCGTACAACGAAGAGACCGGCATCACCGAGGACGACATCCACGACGTGATCCTCCCGCGCGCCAAGACCGCCCGCGAAGGCATCGAAATCCTGGGCTCCATCGTCGAGACGATCGGCGCGGGCGAGGGCTTCGGCGTGGTCTTCGTCGACCAGAAGGAAGTCTGGTACTTTGAAACCGGCACGGGCCATCAGTGGATGGCTCACCGAACCCCGAAGGACACGTACTTCGCTTCCGGCAACCAGGGCCGTCTTCAGCAGTACGACGCCGGCAGCGCCGACTTCATGGCCTCGAAGACGCTCGTGAGCTGGGCTCAAAAGAACGGCTTCTACGATCCGAAGAAGGACGGCGAATTCAACTTCTCGAAGGCCTACTGCCGCGACGACGCCCGCGACCGAGTCTACAACGACCCGCGCGTCTGGCAGATTCAGAAGCTCTTCAATCCGAGCCTCGAGCAAAAACCCGACGAAGGCCGCACGTATCCGGTCTATCTGAAGCCCGAAAGGAAGCTCACGGTTGAGGACATGAAGACGGTGCTTCGCAACCACTACGACGGCACCGACCACGACCCGTACAGCCCGGTTCTCAACGGCAACGAGCCGTGGCGCCCGATCAGCGTCTTCCGCACGTACGAGTCGCACGTCATGCACGTTCGTCCGTGGCTACCCAAGGAAATCGGCGAAGTCGCCTACGTGGGCATCGGCATGGCGGACCTGTCCTGCTACGTGCCCTACTACCACGGCCTCGAATCCTATCCGGCCCACTACGGCATGGGCACGGACAAGGCCGACAGCAAGTCGATCTACTGGAAGTACCGCAAGCTCCAGACGCTCGTCATGACGGACTACCAGAAGCTCGCGCCGGTCGTGAAGGCCGCCTACAAGACCTTTGAGGCAGATACCGCCAAGGCTCAGGCCGACATGGAAAAGCAGTACATGGAAGTCGTGAAGAAGGATCCGAAGGCCGCCCGGAAGCTCCTCAACGACTTCAACCTCAAGGTCATGAACGACGCCGAAGCGCTCACCGAAGACCTGACGAACCAGGTCTTCACGATCCGCACGACGGACATCCAGGCCGCCAACTTCTTCGCCAACAACAAGCGCAAGGATTGACGCGCGCCCTTACAGGCCCTTCCTAAGGGCCGACGGCAAGGAGAAGGCCCCGCCGGGCGTCAAGCCGGCGGGGCCTTTCTTCACTTTCGGATCGGCGCCTGCCTTGAGATTGCGCCTGTCCGAACGCTCAGAGCAGTTTCACGACCGTCCAGCGGGCGCCGAAGGCGAGAAGCGCAAGGCCTGCGATGATGAGAATCGGCCCCTGAATGCCGAGCGTGCCGCCTTCGGCCGGCGCGGCCACGCTGGGGTCGTCGTGCCGGTAGCGGATGGTGATCGGGTCGCCGGGACGCCCCCGGGCTTCGTGCTCGTTCTTTTCGGGAAGCCGGGCCTCGGCTTTCGTGCCGTCCCAGGACGTGAACGAGACGACCTCGGTGTAGTAGAGCGCGATCGCCGGCGCGTCGTCCTTTCGAACGTGCGCTTCGCGCACCTCGACGCGTTCGATGGTTGCGGTCGTCTCTTCGCCGCTCGTCTTGAGCGTCCAGGCGGTGGAGGCGAGCTTCACGCCACCGTAGAGAAAGGCGGAGCCCGCAAGAAGCAGGGCGGCGGCGAAGAGCCAGGGGAAGAACTCTTTCATGAGGGACTCCTGTGAGGCGCGCCGCGGGATGACGGCGCTTTCCCAACTGTAGCAACATTTCCAAATGTAGCAACTTCCCAACTGTAGCAACTTTCGCGGCTTTCGTTCCCGTCGGAAAAACACCCGTCGGAAAAACACCTGTCGGAAAAAGAGACGGCCGGGAAAAAAAGAAGCCCGCCCGGCATCGCTGCCGGACGGGCTGTCCTCAGACCCATCAAAACACGATCTCGAACGCAGGAGAAAGAACGTTCGGTTGACTCTAGGCGGTGCTCATCCGCCTGCCACTCAGCGCGACCCCTCACGCTGTTTTTGCAGTGGAACCGTGTTTCGTTGAAATGAACTATATCGAACCTGAGAATCGTTCGCAAGCCAAATACCCGACTAATTGACTCGGGTATTGTAAGAAAGTTTTTCTGAGGGTTTGCCCGATGGCGGCGTTTCTTAAGAATTGCTCCGAAATGGCTGTGGCACAGTGTTTGAGGCTTAAAATCGACAGCAAGATGCGGCAACATTTGCGACGCTTCCGCCGGGCGCCCGGCGGGCCGCTTCGGGGCGCAGCGCGTCATGCACGCGGGCTTCGGGCAATGTCGGTATGATGGAGCCCAACTGTGAGACATCCCGAAAGACATCCCGAAAGGAGGAGTTCGACATGACCCTGATCCGCACGGCGGCCGCTCTGGCGGCGGCAGCCTTCGCCCTCGGCGCCTACGCCGCGGGCAACACCACGAACGAGGACTTCCGCGACTCGAAGAAGATGCTCGAGCGCAAGGTCTACTTCGACCACCGCGTCACGCTTTACTGCGGGTACGCCTTTGACAAGAAAAAGAACGTGGACCTGCCCGCGGGCTTCGTCGCGCCGCAGCACAAGGAGCGCGCGGGCCGCGTCGAGTGGGAGCACGTCGTGCCCGCAGAGAACTTCGGGCGCGCCTTCAAGGCGTGGCGCGACGGGGACGGGCGCTGCACGAACGACAAGGGGCACTTCTACAAGGGCCGCCGCTGCGCCGAGAAGGTCTCAGCCGAATACCGCCTGATGCAGGCCGACATGTACAACCTGTTCCCGGCCGTGGGGGCGGTCAACGCCGTGCGCTCGAACTACAACTACGAGCTCTTGCCGGGCGCGGCCAACACCTTCGGCACCTGCGAGATGAAGATTGAGAACCGCCGCGCCGAGCCGCCCGAACGCGCCCGCGGCGAGATCGCCCGCGCCATGCTCTACATGGAGGGCGCCTATGCGCCGGTCTACCGCATGAGCGACCGCCAGCGCCGCTTGGTGCAGAGCTGGAACGAGCGCTATCCGGTGGTGCAGTGGGAGTGCACGCGCGCGGCGCGCATTGAAAAGCTCCAGGGCAACGTCAATCCGGTCGTCAAGGAAGCGTGCGTCAAGGCGGGCCTCGCCTATCGTCCGTAAGCCTTCGAGGGAAGCACGGCCGCCCGGGATCCGGCCCGCTCGAAAACGGGCGGCCGGATCCCGGCGTTTTGAGCGTCGTACTGTCATCTGCCTAGGCAATTACGCCAATGCGCCTTGAGCAAGGTGGACTCGGCGCGCTTTTTCCCGTTCAAGCCTGTTACGACTTGCTACACTTCGCCTCAACCTAAACTCCGGCATTGCGTTTTCGGCGCAGACGCCCTCATGGGCGCCGTGTCTCGAACGGCTGGAAAAGAGGTTCGTACACTCATGACAAACAGCGGCGGCTTCCGGCGTGCTCAGATCGGGCGCGGCTCGGGAGCGGGACTCCGAAGGAGGACGTCCGGCCGCACGAAAACCAAAGGACAGCGATTCTCATGGAACCGTTCAACGCCGGCTGGCTTTCGATCGTCCCGCCGATCGTCGCCATTGCACTTGCGCTCATTACGAAGGAGGTTCTTTCCTCACTCGTGCTGGGCATTCTGACGGGCACCCTCATTTATACGATCGGCATGGACGGCAACGTCCTGATGGGCACGCTTGAAAGCGCGTTCACCGTGATGGGCAACAAGGTCGACTTCAACATCCTGATCTTCTGCTCGCTTCTGGGCGCTCTCGTCTACGTCGTCGCCATGTCGGGCGGCACGAAGGCCTACGGCAACTGGGCCGTTCAGCGCATCAAGGGCCGCAAGAGCGCGCTCGCCGCAACGACGGGGCTCGGCGTGCTCATCTTCATCGACGACTACTTCAACTGCCTCACGGTGGGCACGGTGATGCGTCCGATCTGCGACCGCTACAAGATCGCCCGCGCCAAGCTCGCCTACATCATCGACTCGACCGCCGCTCCCGTCTGCATCATCGCGCCGGTTTCGAGCTGGGCCGCCGCCGTCGGCTCCTCGCTGCAGGGCTCCACGGCCTTTGAAAGCGACATGGCCGCGTTCATCGCCACGATTCCGTGGAACTTCTATGCGCTCCTTTGCCTGCTCCTCATCGTCTTCATCGTCGTGACCGACTTCGACTTCGGTCCGATGCGAAAGAGCGAGGAGCGCGCCGCCAAGGGCGAGGAGCTCACGTCCGCGTCGGCTTCCGCCTCCGCCGAACCGCCCAACGCCAATCCGCACGGCACGCTTTGGGACATGCTCGTGCCCATCGCCTCGCTCATCGTCTTCTGCGTGCTCGCCCTGATGTACTCGGGCGGCTATTGGGGCGATGATCCGAAGTTCCACACCTTCGCCGCCTCACTGGGCAACTCCTCGGCCGCCGCTTCCCTCGTTTGGGCCTCCTTCGGTGCGGTGGGCGTCGCCTTCCTGATGTACGTCCCGCGCGGCCTCGTTCCGTTTGCCGACTTCATGAGCGGCCTTGTCGAGGGCATGAAGCTCATGCTTCCCGCCAACATCATCCTCGTGCTCGCCTGGACGCTGTCGGGCGTCTGCCGCGATCTCTTGCAGACTCCGCTCTTCGTGCAGTCCATCGTGACGTCGGGCGGCGCCGAATGGTCGGTCTTCCTGCCGGCCGTCATCTTCGTGATCGCCGCCTTCCTCTCCTTCTCCACGGGCACGGCCTGGGGCACGTTCGGCATCCTGATCCCGATCGTGGTGCCGGTCGTCGAGGCCATCGATCCGGGCCTCACCGTCGTTGCGCTCTCCGCCACGCTCGCGGGCTCCGTCTTCGGCGACCACTGCTCGCCCATTTCCGACACGACGATTCTCTCGTCGGCGGGATCGGGATGCAACCACATCGAGCACGTCTCGACGCAGATGCCCTACAGTCTGGTCGTGGCTTTCTCCGCCTGCCTGGGCTACGTGGTCGCAGGCCTCACGGACGGCAGCTGGATTCTCTCCATGACGACCGCCGTCGTCGCGCTGCTCGGCTCGGTGCTTCTGCTCCACTTCTGGCAGGGCCGAAAGGCCGCAGCGGCCTGATCCGCATAGGCTCTTGAGCCAATAAGCAGACCGGATAAGCAGACCGGCGCACCTCCACGCGGAGGGCGCCGGTTTTTTTCATGGGGTTGATTTCCTTTTTGCCGTACGGGCGGCGCTGCGGTGAAGTGGTCTGTGAAATGCTGCAAATAAGCGGCATGGACTTCGTATGTGCGGCCATTCAGGCGATTCGGCCTGTTTGGGTGTTCGGGTTAATCCTCTTGGGAGCCGCGTGCCGGCTTTGTCAGAATGCCCGGGAGGAACCTGCTTCAAACGGGCGGGTTAGGGAGGCCGAACAGTCGGTTCGGCATGAGATCCAAAACCGGGAGGATTGATGAAAATGCATTTCAAGAAGACGCTTCTCGCCGCCGCGCTCACGCTTTCCGCGGGGCTTGCCATGGCCGCCGACCTGCCTCAGGTCACGATTCTCGCGACGGGCGGCACGATTGCCGGCACCGCCGCGTCGGCCACTCAGACCACGGGCTACAAGGCGGGCGACCTGGCTATTCAGACGCTCATCGATGCGGTTCCGCAAATCAAGGATTTCGCGACGGTGACGGGCGAGCAGATCGTGAAGATCTCGTCCAACAATCTGACCGACGAGGTGCTCCTCAGGCTCGCCAAGCGCTGCAATGAACTCCTCGCAGACCCGAAGGTGAGCGGCATCGTCATCACGCACGGCACGGACACGCTTGAGGAAACGGCCTTCTTCCTCAACCTCACCGTCAAGAGCAAAAAGCCCGTCGTGGTGATCGGCGCCATGCGGCCTGCCACCGCCATTTCGGCCGACGGTCCGATGAACCTTCTCAACGCCGTGAAGCTCGCGGCCGACCCGAAGGCTCAGGATCGCGGCGTGCTCGTGGCGCTCAACGACCAGATTTCGTCGGGCCGCGACGTCACGAAGGCCAATACGACGAACGTCGCCACGTTCAAGTCGCCCGACCTCGGCTATCTCGGCTACATTGCGGGCGGGAAGAACTACTTTCTGCGCAACCCGGCCATGCGGCATACGCACATGAGCGAATTCGACGTGTCGAACCTTGAGAAGCTGCCGCGCGTCGACATTCTCTACACGCATGCGAGCGACGACCGCGTGCTCGCCGACGCCGCCGTTGCGGCGGGCGCCAAGGGCATCGTGCATGCCGGCTCGGGCAACGGCTCCGTGCACGGCCAAACCGAACCCGCGCTCGCCGAGGCCGTGAAGAAGGGCGTCGCGGTCGTGCTTTCCTCGCGCACGGGCTCGGGTGTGGTCTGCCCGAACATGGCGCAGTACAACGAGGCGGGCTTCATCGAGGGCCGCACCCTCAATCCGCAGAAGGCCCGCATCCTCCTGCAGCTCGCGCTCACGAAGACGAGCGACCCGAAGGAGATCGCCCGCATGTTCGAGGAATATTGATCGGCGTTGTCCCGACAAGTTGACGCGCACAAGTTGACGCGCATTTGCCGCCCGGCGCTCCGACGGAGTCCGGGCGGCTTTTCACGGACGACTTTTCACGGACGGCTTTTTACGGGCTGCGCGGCAATCCGGAAGGCCTGCCGGGAGCCGCCTTGAAATCCGCGCCGGAGCAGGCGAAGATGCGATCCGAACAACGGTTTCAAAAGCGGTTTCAAAAGGTTTTCAAAAGACAAAACCCTCTATAATGGCGGCAACCTTTTTTCTTTTATTTTCCACCCCGTCGCGGCCGTCGGAAAAACCGGGGCCTGCTGACGATTCAGAGGAAACTTATGTCGACCTGCAACGGTATGGTTTTTGAACTCAACGGCGCCCGCGCGCTTTCGGACTTCCGCGCCGCGCGCGTGCTCGCGGCCCTGCAGCGCGTCTCTTCCAACATCGAAGCGGTCTCGGGCCGCTTCGTGCATTTTGTGCATGCCTCCCGCGAACTCGCGAAGGCCGAAGAGGAACGCCTGGCTTCGCTTCTCACCTACGGCGACGCCGCCGAGGACGTCCGCGCCGACCTGGCCTTCATGGTGGTGCCGCGTCTGGGCACGATTTCGCCCTGGGCCTCGAAGGCCACGGACATCGTGAAGAACTGCGGCGTTGAAGGCGTTCTTCGCGTCGAGCGCGGCACGGTCTACAACCTCGCGCTCAAGGCTCCGCTTACGGAAGACGAAGCCCGCGCCGCCGCCGGCGTTCTTCACGACCGCATGACCGAATCCGTCGTCGAGCGCGACTTCCCGGCCGAAAAGCTCTTCGTCGAGCTCGAAGGCCGTCCGATGGCGACGGTGTCCCTCGTTGAGGAAGGCCGTCCGGCGCTTGAGCGCGCCAACGTCGAGATGGGCCTTGCGCTCTCGCCCGACGAGATCGACTACCTTACCGAGGCCTTCACGAAGATCGGCCGCAATCCGACCGACGTCGAGCTGATGATGTTCGCGCAGGCCAACTCCGAGCACTGCCGCCACAAGATCTTCAACGCCCGCTGGACGGTCGACGGCGAAGAGCGCGAGGAAACGCTCTTCGGCATGATCCGCCGCACCCACAAGATGGCGCCGCAGGGCACGATCACGGCCTATGCCGACAACGCCGCCATTTTCGAGGGCTCCGAAGTCACGCGCCTTTATCCGCGTCCGGGCTCGGGCAATGAATTCGGCCGCGTCTTCGAGCGCCGCGACGAAAAGACCCACACGGTCTTCAAGGTCGAGACCCACAATCATCCGACCGCCATTTCTCCGTTCCCGGGCGCCTCTACGGGCTCGGGCGGCGAAATCCGCGACGAAGGCGCGACGGGCCGAGGCGCCCGTCCGAAGGCGGGTCTGTGCGGCTTCACGACCTCGAACCTCAATCTGCCCGAACTCCCGCAGGGCTTTGAAAACGATTCCGACACGGTGACGGGCGAGAAGACCGACGCCAAGTACGGCGCCCCCTCGCGCATCGCCACGCCGCTCTCGATCATGACGGACGGCCCCTTGGGCGGCGCCGCCTTCAACAACGAGTTCGGCCGTCCGAACATCCTCGGCTACTTCCGCACGTTTGAAGCCAACATCGGCGGCACGCGCTACGGCTACCACAAGCCGATCATGCTCGCGGGCGGCATCGGCAACATCCGCGACGACCAGACGAAGAAGGACGTGCCGCCTGCGGGCAGCCTCCTGATCGTGTTGGGCGGCCCGGGCATGCGCATCGGTCTGGGCGGCGGCGCCGCCTCGTCCATGACGACGGGCGCCAACTCCGAAGCGCTCGACTTCGACTCCGTCCAGCGCGGCAACCCCGAAATGGAGCGCCGCGCCCAAGAAGTCATCGACCGCTGCTGGTCGATGGGGGAAGACAATCCCATCATCGCGATTCACGACGTGGGCGCGGGCGGCCTTTCCAACGCCATGCCCGAACTCGCCGACCTCTCCGGCAAGGGTGCGGCCTTCGACCTCTCCAAGGTTCCGGTCGAAGAGTCCGGCATGAGCCCGCTCGAAATCTGGTGCAACGAATCCCAGGAGCGTTACGTCATCGCGCTTGACGCGGCCAAGATCGACATCTTCCGCGACTTCTGCGAACGCGAGCGCTGCCCGTTCGCCGTCATCGGCACGATCACCGAAGAGGCGGACCTGAAGCTTGAGCGCCCGGGCGAAACGCCGGCCGTCGACATGCCGATGGAGGTGCTCCTCGGCAAGGCGCCGCGCATGCACCGCGACGTCGCGCACGCCCAGGCGAAGCTCTCCGCCTTCAAGAGCGAGGGTCTTGAGCTCGCCCAAGCCGTCAAGGACGTGCTGCGCCACCCGACGGTGGGCTCCAAGTCCTTCCTCATCACGATCGGCGACCGCTCCGTGGGCGGCCTCGTCTCCCGCGACCAGATGGTCGGTCCCTGGCAGGTGCCCGTGGCCGACTGCGGCGTGACGACGCTCGGCTTTGAAACGAATCGCGGCGAAGCCATGTCGATGGGCGAACGCACGCCGATCGCCGTGATCGACGCCGCGGCCGCGAGCCGCATGGCCGTAGGCGAAGCGCTCACCAACATTGCGGCGGCCGACGTGAAGCTTCCCGACGTGAAGCTCTCCCTCAACTGGATGGCCGCCTGCGGCGCTCAGGGCGAAGACGCCAAGCTCTTTGACGCCGTCAAGGGTGCGAGCGACTTCTGCGTGGCGCTCGGCATTTCCGTGCCCGTCGGCAAGGATTCCCTCTCCATGCGCACCGCCTGGGAGGAGAACGGCGAAAAGAAGACCGTGACGAGCCCCGTCTCGCTCATCGCCTCCGCCGCCGCGCCCGTGGGTGACG
>ERZ1026870.987-NODE-987-length-14109-cov-4.624449_pt1 | contig 14109 bp, 10 predicted proteins | sample MGYA00380165_ERZ1026870 | MGnify/ENA primary metagenome ERZ1026870 (study PRJEB33269, sample SAMEA4719801) | human gut metagenome | biome: human-associated habitat; feature: organic feature; material: feces | place: Cameroon | collected 2013-10 ...
CGTCAGATGTGTATAAGAGACAGTACATACGCTACGAAGGTGTATCATAAGTCAACTAATGCGGGCTGAAAGTCCGCTAATTCTATAGCCTAGGGCAACGCCCTAGGTATCATGTATTTACATACACTACGCCCTGAAAGGGCAAAAGTAAAAAACATCAAGTTTTGTGATTTTACTTTTGCACATTCAGGGCGTTTTTATTGATGTTACATTACTAATCACGGAACACGTATTTTTCGTCAAATTCTATATTGTAAAGCTCTAGAAATTGCCTGTATTCATCTTGGAATGTTGTTCTGCTATGATGACTGCGCTGATTCTTGATATACGCCAAAGTCTTGTCTACTACAGATTGGCTGACCGATAACGCAGCATATCCAGCTTGCCATGTAAACTTTGAATAGTGAGGTGATAGAGATTTTATCCATCTACTACTATTGCGTTTAATTTCTTCTACTAACTGAGCAGGCTAGTTTTCGCTATCTAACAAGCACAAAGCATGAACATGGTCATTGACACCACCAACCCAAACATTCGTGCATTTTGTAGCATTAATAACTTGTCCTATATAGGCATGAATACGTTCAATATCCTCATCAAGGATTTGAGGACTAGTTGTCTTTATATGAAAAATGACATGTAGATATATTTTGCAAAGTGACTGTGCCATAGTATTATAGTTCTCATAAACATCCCATTGTTGTTCCCAATTAGATGTTTATGCGTGATTTTTTTGTTGTTTATTGCAAAGATAGAGTTTTTCTCATGCGGTCTATCAGACAAATTTAATTTTTTTCTTTGTAATAATATGGTCATTGGGGAAAAACAGTTATACATGTGGGGATATTGTATATGGAATAAAAAGTATTATTAAAATCAGTATTGTTATGTGTTTTTACTTTTGCCCTTTCAGGGCGTACTACTTATATATGATTGATACCTAGGGCGTTGCCATAGGCTGTGGACTCGCTGGGCTTTCAGCCCGCTGTTTACTGATAACATACACATTTTGCTATTTACTAATGGTAATTAATTGTGATACACCTTCGCCATTTATAGCTGACATAAATTATATGCTATTTAGATGTTAGTTAATACTGCTACACCTTCGCTGTTTATTGATGACATAAGTTATGCAATTTAGATGTTAGTTAATAATGCTACACCTTCGCTGTTTTTAGATGGTAATAATTATTATACAGCTTAGCTATTTCTTAGTAATTCATAGATTATATCATTTGAAAATAGCGGGCTGAAAGCCCAATGAGTCCACAGCCTATGGCAACGCCCTAGGTATCATTCGTTTACATACTCTACGCCCTGAAAGGGCAACAGTAAAAAACATCAAGTTTTGTGATTTATTATTTGCAGTCAGGCAAATGTAAAAGTAGATTGTTATATTTGCGATATGAATACAATCAACCTAAACCTTAACTGTATGAAACGAAGACTCTTTTCTTGCTTTTTAGTTATGGCTTTGCTGGGTGGCGGAAGCGCGATGGCGGCCAATATTGTACCGGTCACTCCGGCTCCGTTGTCTTATGAACAGGCAAAAGGAACTTTCAGCTGGAAGAATGGGGCGAATGTTTGTTTCAGTGGAACAAAAGATGAAACGGATGTAGTGAAAACGGCTTTTTTGTATTCGGCTTTTCCGGTGAACTATGTATCGAAACCTACCGACGGAGAGAAAAACATCCGTCTGCAACTAGACAAGACCGCGGCTATGCCCGACGAAGGATATCGCCTGGAGGTGACTTCTGATGAAGTGAAGCTGAAAGCTAAAACATCGGCTGGATTGTTTTACGGTATACAGACATTAGTGCAACTGGCGGAGGCTGGACACGGCAAAGTGCGTGCTTGCAGCATTGACGATGCGCCGCGTTTCCCTTACAGAGGCATCATGCTCGATGTATCGCGCCACTTCCGTTCGCTCGATTTCGTGAAAAAACAGATTGATTTATTGTCGTCGCTAAAGATAAACCGTTTGCATCTTCACCTTACAGATGAGGCGGGATGGCGTTTGGAGATAAAGAAGTATCCTCGACTTACGGGATTCGCTGCATGGCGTCCGTATGCCAACTGGAGAGACTGGAGCGACAACGGAAGCCAGTATTGCGAACAATTCGATTCGCGTGCACAAGGAGGCTTTTATACGCAAGACGAAATGCGAGACTTGATAGACTATGCCCGCAAGCGTAGTGTAATCATAGTTCCCGAAATAGAGATGCCGTCGCACTCGGGCGAAGTGCTTACGGCTTATCCGGAACTCTCGTGCACGCACGAACTCTATAAGCAGCGCGATTTCTGCGTAGGAAACGAAAAAACTTTCGAGTTTATAGAGAATGTTCTCGATGAGGTTATCGCACTATTCCCCTCGGAATACATACATATAGGTGGCGATGAGGCCAGCAAGACATCGTGGCCCACTTGTCCGCTTTGCCAGAAACGCATGAAAGACGAAGGCTTGAAAGGGGTGGACGAGTTGCAGAGTTATCTGATTAAGCGAGTGGAAAGATATTTGAATTCAAAAGGACGCCATCTCTTGGGATGGGATGAGATATTGCAGGGCGGTGTAGCCCCCAACGCTACGGTAATGTCATGGCGTGGCGAGCAAGGCGGTATAGATGCAGTCCGTTCTGGACATCGTGCCGTGATGACACCGGGCGCGTATTGCTACTTCGACAGTTATCAGGACGCTCCAAACTCTCAGCCTCTTGCCATAGGTGGTTATCTTCCGCTTGAGAAAGTTTACAGCTATAATCCGGTGCCCGATTCGCTTTCTGCCGAAGAATCGAAACTGATTTATGGTGTACAGGCAAATCTCTGGACTGAGTATGTTCCTACAGCCGAACATGCGGAATATATGCTTTATCCGCGTTCATTGGCTCTGGCAGAGGTGGCATGGAGTCAGCCTGAAAAGAAATCGTGGGAGTCTTTCCGTAAGCGTGTGTTGGCGGCATTGCCTGAGTTGCGTAAAAAAGGATATCATACGTTCAATTATAGCAAGGAACAAGGCAACCGTAAGGAGGCACTGAAGCCGATAAAACATTTGGCGTTAGGAAAGAAAGTAACCTATAAGCGTCCGTATTGGAGGAATTATCCGGCTAACGGTGAGCAGACATTAACCGACGGTATACGTGGCGGATGGAATTACAGCGACCAGCGTTGGCAGGGCTTTGTGGGCAATCCGCGTATAGATGCCGTTATAGATTTGGACGAAGTTAAGACCATTCATAGCGTAGGAGCCGATTTCATGCAGATATGCGGACCGGATGTGTATATGCCAACTAAAGTGATTATCTCGGCTTCGGAAGACGGTGAACACTATTCCGTATTGGCGGAAGTCAATCATAAAGTTACTAAAGACGATAAAGTATCGTTTAAGAACTTCGGATGGAAGGGAAAGACGCGTGCACGCTATATCCGCTATCAGGCGGATGCCGACAGTAAGATTGGCGGAGTGCTGTTTATAGATGAAATAGTAGTGAAATAATAATGAATGATGGGCGGTGCGGACATAAAAAAAGCGTCGCCCATTATTTCGTAATGAACACCGCCGACTTCCAAAAGAACCCCCTTAATGGGTTCTTGCATCTTTTTTACGTTTAGTTGTTGTGTTATCCTTAATCTTTTTTTCTACCTTAAAAGTAAACCTAATCACCTTCTTTTTTACCTTAATTTTCTAATCCTTATTGAAAACTAAAACCTAAAAACTAATCTTTAATATAACCTTAAAAACAAATACCTAAATAAAATTGCTTTTTACCTTATTGTTCTAATACCTCTATAATAGTTTTACCTTAATTAAAATCTAATACCGTTTTTGTGTATCTTTTTACCTTTTGGTTTCACAACCACGATGCAAAGGTATGGCTTTCTGTTTAATCTGCAATAGCTTGATATGTTTTTTAGCATATTTTGAACCTTTTCATGATGTATATCAAGAAAAGGCTGTTAAAGCACCGTGTGCGGTAACGGTTTTTAAGAATTCAATTCGATATGTTAAACGATTTTGTTCTTTCTGACGCTGGGCTTAATGCAGCATGGTAGGTTTCTTTATACGCTGTTTCTGGCATTTTGCGTTAGTAGGCTGTGGAATGGTCTATAGTGAGTATGCGCTGATTAGTGCTTCCTCTGAAGTCGAGCGTGGGTTGGTATAGCTCTTGCACAAAGCGTCCGTCTACTAGCACGTCTATATAGTTAAGTGCGGCTCTTCGTTCTTCGTCGGCTAATAGCTGCTCGTAGGTATATCCGGTGTAGCACCAAATGTTAAGTCCGGTACGCTCTTTTACTTCGCGTAGCAGAGGAATGAACTCTTTGGGATTAAACATAGGATCTCCTCCCGAAAAAGTTACTCCGTCAAGCAATGGGTTTGAGTTGATTTCGGTTATGAATTCTTCTATTTTCTCACGGGTGAGGGGAGTGCCGGCTTTAGGGTTCCACGATTCGGGATTGTGGCATCCTGGACAATGGTGTGTGCATCCGGCCAGATAAATTGAAAAACGTATGCCGTCACCATCAACGATGGTTTCGGCATACGTATATAGATAATTCAACATGTTACGTGTTCCACTAAATAAATAGGGCGATTAATGATGTTTTACGCGGTCGTGCTCTTCTGCTCGTTTAGCAGAGTTCCAGCTACTAAGGTCGCCTGTAAGGTAACCTGTGATGCGGCGCATACGCAAAATGTTCTCGCTGTTGCAGATAGGACACTTGTCGTATATCACTCCCTTGTAGCCGCAGTTGTGGCAAGTATCTACCGGGTGGTTGATAGAACCATATCCTATGCCAGAGTCGTGCATTACCTTTACAATCTTGGCTATGGCCTTTATGTTCTTCTTTGCTTCGCCATCCAATTCTACGTAGGTGATGTGTCCGCCTAATGTAAGAGCGTGGAATGGAGCTTCGCGTTTAATCTTATCTACTATGGTGATAGGCTCTTTAACGTCTACGTGGAATGAGTTTACGTAGTAGTCGCGGTCGTTCACTCCTGGAATGATGCCGTATTTGCGTTTATCCATGCGTGTGAATCGTCCTGACAGACCTTCGGCAGGTGTAGCCAATACAGAGAAGTTAAGATGATATTTCTCTTTCAGTTCTGCTACTACTGCATTCATTTCCTTTACGGCTTCGTAAAGAGTGTCCCATGCTTTCTGATTATGTCCGTGCCCTTCGCCATAGATGGCAACCATTGCATTGTGTCCACCGATGAATCCGATACCAAGTGTACCTTGTTTCAATACGTCGCCCACTTCGTCGTTAGGGTTGAGAGCGCCTCCGCCTTTCCATACGTCATTGCTCATCATGAACGGGAACTGGCGTGCCAAAGCTGTACGCTGGTACTGATATCTTGTATAAAGCTGTTCGCCTATGAATTCCGCCATGCGGTGTACCGACTGCAGGAACAGTTCTTTTGTTTTTTGTTCTATGGTTTCTTTCGGAGCGTCCTTGCCGCATTCTTTTACAGCCTTAATGTGTGCTTCTATAGCCAAACGAGGCATGTTCATGGTAGTGAACGACAGGTTGCCACGACCTAATGATGTCTTTTCTCCGTTCAAGTTCTCGAATACACGGGTTCTGCATCCCATTGTAGCAAGTTCGTAGCGATAACGCTTCGGATCGTCGGCTCTCCATTTTTCGTTTTGGTTGAATGGAGTATCAAGGAACATGAAGTTAGGGAACAGAGCCTTAGCTGTAGTTTGGCAAGCCTTCAGGAATAAGTCGAAGTTAGGTGCTTCGAATGTCATTTCTCCGTTCATGGCAGCCTTGAAATCGGTCATAGCTTTTTCAAAGTCTGCGTCAGAATAAGATATTCCGTCCTTAATCTTGAAAATCTGGATAGGGAATACAGGCACTTCTCCTTGTGTTCCGAGGCCTTCTATAGTAGTTTTCAGCAACTCTTCTATAACCATTCGTCCTTCGGCCGATGTGTCGGTTCCGTAGTTGATAGAACTGAATACTACCTGATTACCACCGCGAGAGTGCATAGTATTCAAGTTGTGAATGAAGCCTTCCATAGCCTGATGGGTGTCTTTGCGTACTTGCTGGGTAGACTTCTTCAGGATATGTTGCAGTTCGTCGTTAGTCAGAGTTATGTTCAGTGCGGTCAGTGCAGTCAGGAATTTGTTCTGCGCTTCTGCCGATGGTGCGATAGTTGGCAAATTGTCTTTTACGGTTTGAAGAACTTGCTTATCGTTTACTTCCACACCTTTCATGTCCATGTAGAACGAGATGCTGCTGGCCATAGCTTTCTGGAAACTCTTCAATACACCCTTCGACATGAAATAGTCGAATGCCGGGATAGCCTGACCTCCGTGCTGTTCGTTCTGGTTGGTCTGGAATATGATAGTAGCCAGCGTAGCGTAACTCTGGATAGACTGCGGAGTGCGGATGCTTCCGTTTTTAGTATGGAATCCGCGTTCAAACAAGTCCTCCATGTCATACTGAATACATGTAGTAGTCTTGGTAGGATAATAATCCAAGTCGTGGATATGAATATCTCCCAACTGATGTGCTTCAGAGAATTGTTTCGGCAAAAGATACTTATAAGTGTAGTCTTTAGTAATTTCAGAAGCGAATGTCATCATCTGTCCAGCCGGAGTATGGCTCGACATGTTGGCGTTGCTTAAGTTCACATCATTCTTATCGATGGCTACGATGCCGTCCATGATGTGCTTTATCTTAGTCTTTCTGTCGCGCTCAGTATTTCTCCATTGACGATAGATGATATATTTCTTTGCCACTTCGGGGCAGTCTTTCATTAACTCGGTTTCCACCAAGTCTTGAATTTCTTCTACACCGATAGTAGGTTGGTTTATATGCTCAATGACACGATGAGTTATTTCGTCTATTAATGACTCTTCGTTTTCAATGCCCGTAGCTTTGAATGCTTTCCCTATCGCATTCGATATTTTAGAATCAGAAAAGTCTTCTCTTTTTCCGTCTCTCTTAATAATACAGATGTGTGCTTGGTTCATAATTCTCTGGAAAAGTAAATTAATGTTTCTCGTATTGTTATCCATTGGCAGGCGTTCTGATTGTTCTCTTTTTAGAACAGCCTTCTCGTGTCATTTTTTTGTTTTGACAGAGTGGCTTGCCGTTTCCTTTTTAATCGATGCGATTGCCTTTCGATAACATTGCAAATATAGTTTGATTTTGGAATACTTGAAAATGCTAAATGGTGGGATGTGTCTAAATATGGACAACTTTCTTGACTAAAATCTGCGTCAGAACTGTCTGTGAGCGTTTAAATGGATAACTATTATTTATAATGGTTTTTAGAAAATAAATTTCGTGCGTTTTTTATTATGTTTTAGATAGGTTTTGCTATATATAAATAAAGGTGTGTAGACAAGCAGTTTTTATACTGCTTGTCTCTATGGTAAATACGTTTTTTTATTGTGGCAAATTAACGGGTTTCAAGCCCATATCTTTAGCCTTTTTCAGCATGTATTCAAAAGCGGCATCGTGCTCGTTTGGAATTACTCCGTCTAATATGGCATCTTTTATAGAGCTTTTCAGACTGCCTATTTCACGGCAAGGCTGCAAGTCGAAAACGTGCATAATCTCTGCTCCGTCTACTGGCGGTTGGAAATTGCGTATACGATCTTTTTCTTCTAGGTCTTTAAGTTTCTGTCTAACCAACTTGAAGTTATCGAGGAAGCGTTGTTTACGCACTTCGTTCTTTGATGTGATGTCGGCTTCGCACAGAGTCATCAAGTCGTCTATGTCATCACCGGCTTCAAACAGAAGGCGTCGTACGGCAGAGTCGGTTACTATATCATCGGCTATCACTATAGGACGCATGTGCAGTTCTACCAATTTCTCTACATATTTCATCTTCTCATTCATCGGGAGCTTCATCTTGCGGAATATTTCTGGTATCATTTTTCCGCCTATGTAGTTATGGTTATGGAAAGTCCACCCTACACGAGGTTCCCATCTCTTGGTGCGAGGTTTTCCTATGTCGTGAAGCAGTGCCGCCCAGCGTAGCCACAGGTTGTCGGTGAAACGTGATATATTGTCCAAAACTTCCAGTGTGTGGTAGAAATTATCTTTATGTGCGCGTCCGTTTTTTATTTCTACTCCTTGCAGTGCTGCCAGCTCTGGGAAAATGAGTGGAAGCAGTCCGCATCTGTCCAGGTCTACGAAACCTTTCGACGGAATAGGAGAGAGCAATATTTTGTTTAGCTCGTCGGCTATGCGTTCTTTCGAAATAATATTGATGCGTTCCTTGTTTCGCTCCAGCGCATCGAATGTTTCGTCTTCTATGTAGAAATTAAGCTGAGTGGCGAATCGTATGCAGCGCATCATGCGCAGAGGGTCATCGCTGAACGTGATGTCAGGGTCTAATGGAGTGCGAATAATACGGTCTTCCAAATCCTTTAGCCCGTCGAACGGGTCTACAAGTTCTCCGAATCGGTCTTTGTTCATGCATACGGCCATGGCGTTTATGGTGAAGTCGCGTCTGTTCTGGTCGTCTTCCAGCGTGCCGTTTTCCACTATAGGCTTGCGGCTATCGTGAGTATACGATTCCTTCCGCGCTCCTACAAACTCCACTTCCGTATCGTGATACTTTACTTGAGCCGTTCCGAATGTCTTGAATACCGATACATGCGCTCCTCGTCCGAGCTTTTTTCCGAATGCTTCCGCTATTTTTATTCCACTGCCCACTACTACTACATCGATGTCTTTCGATGGCCGTTTCAAGAATAGATCGCGCACGTAGCCTCCTACTACATAGCACTCCAGTCCCAATTCATCGGCTGTCTGAGAGATGAGTTCGAATATTTTTCCTTTGAAGTATTCTTTTAATTCCATGCGTAAATATCGGTTTGTTTGTCTAACGGAGTGCAAAATTATAAAAAAAAAGATAGGCATGTGAGGTGTAATCTGATTTAATTGTATTTTTGTTGAACACAATGAATTATTTAGCAAGATGAAAAAGATAATATTTGGAGCAGCTGTGCTGGCGACGATGACGGCGGCGTGTAGTGCCGACAAGAAGAATGCAGGCGAATTGTTTCAGCGTGCAGAGGTGTCTTTTGCCAAAGGCGATTATAGCTTGGCGAAATTGCAAATAGACAGTATTCGTACGCTTTATCCTAAGGCGATAGACGTGAGAAAGGCGGCTATCGGACTTATGCAGCAGATTGACCTGCACGAGCAGCAGAAAACCGTGGCCTATCTGGATAGTATGATGCAGATAAAACAGGCTGTGCTGGATGCTATCAAGGAAAAATTCGTTTTCGAGAAAGATACGGCTTATCAGGAAGTGGGTAATTATTTCTATCCAACTCAGGTGGTAGAGAAGAATGTAGGACGTTCTTTATTGAGGGCACAGGTTAATGAAAGAGGTGAGATGCTGCTTACGTCTATTTATTGTGGTGCTGGCAATATTCATCATACGGCGGTAAAGGTTAGTGACGGAGGCGATACTTTTGCGCAGACTCCTGTTTCGTCCGATGGTTATGAAACTACCGATTTGGGGCGTGTAATAGAGAAGGCCGATTATCGTTTGCCTAATGATGGTGGAGTAACCGCTTTTGTTGAGTCGAACAGTGAGAAGAAATCGTTGAAACTAGAGTTCTTGGGCGATAGAAATTATAAAACCCAGATGCCTGCGTCTGATATCAAGGCGATAACCGAAGTGGCCGACTTGGCTCGCGTGCTGGCGGGAATGGAAGAAATACGTAAGGAGTTGCAAGAAGCTAACCTGAAGATTAAGTTCGTTACGCGCAAGATGCAAGAAGCCGAGGCTGAATCTAAAGAGAAATAATACAGCAAGATATAAAAACAAAAATAGCCGGGACTCGATAATGAATCCCGGCTATTTTCTTTCTCGGAAGAATGTGGAGCTGGAGGGAGTCGAACCCTCGTCCAAACAAGGAAGCCATATGCTTTCTACATGCTTATCTCTGCCTTCGGTTTTCGTGCGTAAGCAAGACCAGAGCCACCCACTTGCGCCTTAGCCTCTAAGTTTCATTTCGGCAGCGAGGCGAAGCCGAAACTATTCCCGATTTTGCTGCACCGTCATATCGAACGCTTCGGAACAAGAGCTTTCGGACGATGTCTCGTTTCTACCACTTTGGCAGAAATAAAGCTAATCTACTATACTTCGATTAAGCAGCGAGAGCATAAGATTCGTTGCCAGATAATTGTTCAGTAACTGAGATTATAGTGCAAATCACTGACGCACTGCATGCTTACATACCACATCTCTCGCTGTCAAAACCAAACAACCCCGTAGATGTTGTTAATGTATGCAATACATTCTTCGATTGCAAAGATAGTGATTATTTTTATTGTGAACCGTTTTTTCTTCGGTTTTAATGAAAAAATGTCTGCCGCACTAAGTCGGGCGACTTCATGCGGCAGGGCATTTATCTCATTTTATATACTAACGTACCACCATTTATAATGTCTTGGTGCGATATGTAGTTCTTGGTGTAAGGCTTTCCGTTTAGCGTGATGCTGTCTACGTACTTATGCTCTTTCGACAGGTTTTCGGCTTTTACGGTAAAGGTCTTTCCGTTGGCAAGGTGCAATGTGATTTCGGGCAACTGTGGAGCGCCGAATACGTATTGTCCGCTTACAGGGTTAACTGGGTAGAATCCCATAGCCGAGAACATATACCATGCCGACATCTGACCGCAGTCATCGTTTCCGCAAAGTCCGTCGGGCAATGGGCGATACTGAGTGTCGAATATTTCGCGTATTAGCTCTTGGGTGCGTTCTGGGCGTCCTGCCAAGGCGTATAGGTATGCTACGTGATGGCTTGGTTCGTTGCCGTGAGCGTATTGTCCTATCAAACCGGTTACGTCGGCTTGAGTTGTTTCCAGCTTAACAGTGAACAGTGAGTCGAGCTTATCCAAGAAAGGCTTTTCACCGCCGAACAGTTCAATCAAACCAGGAATATCGTGCTGAACGTGCCATGTATATTGCCAAGCGTTTCCTTCAGTATAGTCACCGCCTACGCTTTCAGAGTGTCCTACCTGACTGGGGTTGAATGGCGATTTCCATGTACCGTCTGTCTTGCGCGGACGCATGAATTTGGTGGTAGGGTCGAACAGGTTCTTGTAGAAGTCTGCTCGTTTAGCGAAATAAGCGGCATCTTCATCTTTACCCATTCGTTTTGCCATATCTGCTGCTGCGTAGTCGTCGTAAACACTTTCAAGGGTTGATGATACAGATTCGGCTTCGGTGATGTCTGTAGGGAAATAGCCGTACTTCATGTATGATTCCCAGTTCGACTTCAGCGGATGCGATACGGTTTGCGTCTTCTTTATAGCTTGGAATGCGTGCTCCGCGTCAAATCCATTGAATCCTTTAGCGTATGCTTCTGCCACTACAGATACTCCGTGGTTGGCTATCATGCAGAAGTTTTCTTTACCCCAAAGTCCCCATATGGGTAAGAAACCTTGTACGTCCGATTGTTCTATCAGTGAATTTACGAATCCGTCTACGCGCTCTGGTACCATAATAGTATAGAACGGGTGAGCTGCGCGATAGGTATCCCACAATGAGAAGGTAGAGTAGAATTTGCCTCCGTGAGCTGTCACTATAGAGTCGGCTGCATTGCGATATTGTCCGTCTACGTCCGAAATCTCGTTCGGCTGTATCAGCGCATGATAGAAGCTGGTGTAGAAATTAGTCTTTTCTTCGTCGGTTCCTTTAACGTCGATGCGACTCAAGTAACTGTTCCAGTCTTTTTTGGCTGCGAGGCATACTTGGTCGAAATTCCATCCGGGGAGTTCTGCGCTCAAGTTGGCATACGCTCCTTTTACACCGGTTGTAGAAAGGGCTATCTTCATCAACAGTTCGTCGCCGTCGTGCATCTTGAAGCTGGCGATGATGCGTTTCCCTTTTTCTGTTTCCGCCATCGGCAATTCAAAATGTTCGGTTACGGGGCGGTTGAATTGTAAAACGAAGAAGTAATCTTGATCAACCCAAACTCTGTTTTTAACGTGTCCGGTAAGTGTGCTGTCGTTTTCCCACTCTACATTACAAGCGGTAACTTGAGAATGATATTGCTTGTCGTTCCAAGCAGGACCGTGCTGCAAGTCGATAAGTACCGATGCTGAGTCTGCTTTCAGATAAGTATATCTATGCAATGCGGTGTGTGGGGTAGCGGTAAGTTCGGCTTTCACTCCATGGCGGTCTAATGTTACGCCATAGTATCCTGGGGTAGCTGTTTCGCTTTGCTTATTGAACGGGCTGCGATAGTCGTCCCATGCGCGGTTGCGGTTGCCGGTAACAGGCATCACAAGCAAGTCTCCCAAGTCCATACATCCGGTTCCGTTGAGGTGAGTCTGTGTGAATCCCCATATAATAGAATCGGTGTATACATATTCAGAGCAGTATCTCCATCCCACGGCACCCGTTACGGGGCTGGTCTGAATCATACCGAATGGTCGGCAGGCTCCGGGAAATGTATGCCCGTTGTCGGCAGCTCCAATAAATGGATTCACGTATTGAGTGTAGTCGGCCTCTACGGTTTCTGCCTGATTGGTGCAGCTGTACAGCGAGCAGCCTAATACAAGCATATATAAATAGGTGAATTTATTTCTCATGAGGTAGCTTAGGTGTGATATATTAAATATATGTCTCTAAGAATTTCACTCCTTCGGTAGGTATTACTACAAGGCTGTTGGTAGTGGCGGGGAATAATACTGATTCTCCTGCTTGCATTTCTATCTTGTTGCCTTGGTCGTCGGTGATGGTGCACTTGCCTTCCATGCAGATGTAGATTACGAATGAGTCGAGCTCGCTGTAATCCATAGTCATTGATTCAGTAAGATCGTATACGGTAGTAGTGAAGTGTTCGCAACGAGCTATTTCTACCGGTTCGTCTTTCTTCGGAGTGTAGTGAGTTCTGTAGTCGGGCAAAACGCTGTAGTCTATAACGTCTTTAGCTAATTCGGTATGCAACTCGCGAGTATTGCCGTTCTTATCCTTACGGTTGAAGTCGTAGATGCGGTAGGTGATGTTAGAAGTCTCCTGAATTTCGGCCAAGAAACATCCGGCACCAATGCTGTGAATACGTCCTGCAGGAAGGAAGAATACGTCGCCCGGCTGTACTGCGTAATCGGCAAGAGCGTCGCAGATAGTATTGTTTTCTACCATTTCGGCATATTTTTCTGGAGTCAATTCTTTGCTGAGGCCAGAACGCAGATGAGCTTTGCCATTGTCATTGCCGATGATATACCACATCTCTGTCTTACCCAATGAATTATGGCGCTGCATAGCAATTTCGTCATTAGGATGAACCTGAATAGACAAGTCCTGCTGAGCATCGATAAACTTGATGAGTAGCGGGAACTTGCCGCCGAAGCGTTCATAGTTAGCTTTTCCTACAAGCTGTTCTTTATATTCGCTTACCATTTGTGTAAGGTTCTTGCCTTCGTCAGCGCCATTGGCTACGATAGACTCGTCTCCTTTTACATCAGATATTTCCCAGCTTTCGCCTACTTGTTCTTGCTCATTATCAAGATGTTTGAAGGGGATGATTTTTGAACCGCCCCAAATGGTTGATTTCAGTATAGGTCTAAATTTTAAAGGGTACATAGTGGTATTATTTTAATTGGTTATTAAGTGCAAACTTATAGAAAAAATGCCATTGTGCCAAACGTTGTTTTATTGACATTTAGTATGATGGTCATATTTTTTACGGTGTGCAATTATGGGCTTCATATTATCTAAAGCCCATTGGGTTAATTGGTTGATGATAGGCACTAAACTTATTCCAGTTTCGGTTAGGTTGTATTCTACACGTGGTGGAACTTCTGGGTAGACTGTACGTTTTACTAGGTTGTCGGCCTCCAAAGTTTTTAGGGTAGATGATAATACCTTTGTAGAAATATCAGGAATTAACTTGTCTAATTGATTGAAACGTAGCTTTTCGTTTTCGCTCAATATTAGGATGATCAGTAGTGACCATTTATCTCCGAAACGTGAGATTACATTCCTTATCGGGCAGATTTCCACCATTGAAAATTTTTCGTTGTTTTTTTGCATTTTAAACTTCTGTATTTCAATAAAAGTAACTTTTAGGTAATTATGTTACTGTTTTGTAACGTCTTGTATAATAGGTAAATAGTATATAGT
>ERZ1026870.994-NODE-994-length-14042-cov-4.099950_pt1 | contig 14042 bp, 11 predicted proteins | sample MGYA00380165_ERZ1026870 | MGnify/ENA primary metagenome ERZ1026870 (study PRJEB33269, sample SAMEA4719801) | human gut metagenome | biome: human-associated habitat; feature: organic feature; material: feces | place: Cameroon | collected 2013-10 ...
CGCGCGCCTGGCTCATCGTCTCGGTCGTGGGCGCCTTCCTCATCGACTTGATCAACGCCGTGGTCATCACGTGGTTCGGCACGCTTTGACCTTTTTTAAACCCATACGAAGATGTCGGACACTACCCGCTCTGAAAACCTTGAGGAGGCCCTTCGGGGCCTTCGCGCCGCAATCCCCGTCATGACGGGGTTCATTCCCATCGCCCTCATTCTCGGGGCGACCGGTGCGCATGCCGGTCTTTCGCCCTTTACGTCGGGATTCATGTGCGCCGCCAACTACGCGGGCGGCTCGGAATTTGCGGCCGTCGCTCTCTGGAGCACCGTTCCTCCCGTTCTGATGATTCTGGTCACCACCTGGCTCATCAATTCGCGGCACATCATGCTCTCGGCGGCGCTCACGCTCTACATGGGCAGGCTTTCGACGCGGGAGTCCTTCTTCGTTCTCTTCTTCATGTGCGATGAAGCGTGGGCGCTGGCCATGCAGGACGTCACGCGTCAAAAGAAGCTCGGGAAATCGAACGACGACGCGTTTTCGCTTCCCTTCTATGCGGGATCAGCGCTGGCGCTCTGGACGTCGTGGTGGGGATCCGCCGCCGTGGGCGCCTGGATCGGGAACGATCTTGGCGACCTCGAGGTCTGGGGCTTTGCCATGGCCTTCCCGGCGATCTTCATTGCGATCCTCTCGGGGATGTGGCCGGGGGTCTCGAAGTGCCTCCCGTGGGTCGTGAGCTTTGTGGCCGCAGGCCTCATGAGCCTCAAGTTCTCGACGCCCGCTTCGGTTGCCGTCGGCTCCCTTCTGGGATTGGTTGCCGTCTGGTTCACGATGTCGGGAGAGGACCATGGTTCGGGTGAAGAAAAGGAGGTGCAGTGATGCTTGACTTCTTCAGTGGTGAAGCCATGACCCGCGAGCTTTTCTTGGGGATCAATGCGGCGGAGTTTCTCACGATTCTCGGCATGCTCTGCATGACCTATTCCACAAGACTTCTCGGTTGGCTCTTTCTCAAGAACCGCACGTTTTCGCCGAGAACCCGGGCGATGCTTGAGGCGGCACCGGGTTGCGTGATGGTTTCGATTGCCGCGCCTTTTTTCTTCACGACGAATCCCGCGCACCTTTGCGCGCTCGCCGTGGCGATTCTGGTGTCCAGAAAGTATGGTCTTGCATGGACGGTGGCGGCTTGCGTGGCGACGGCGGCGGTGCTAGGGCGGCTCCTTGGGTGAGGATGATAATGCAGGTGAGTCGTTCGACGCTCACCAGTCAATCAAGCCTTCCTACCGGCATTGCCGGCTGCTGCTGAAAGCATCCTCCGTCGCTGATCGACAGCTTGTAAATGTCTGCGGCAGTCGACTCCCAACCTTCGGCGTGTCCGGCTCCATCAACAGGTACGGCACAGGGGACATTCTGAAAGAGCGTTTGATCAATCACTCGATCATCCGTTCCGAAGTAATGGATCTGTCGAACCTTTGGGAGAGGTTTGAGGTTCATCGACTTCGATAGGGGTGCCAGCCCCGCTTGCCTTGTCCAAGCCTCATGATCCAATAGTCCCGCCACGGTTATCCATTGAACGACTCGTGACGAAGTTCTTTCGATGATGAGCCCGGACAAGAGCGCGCCGCCCGAATACCCGATCAGAACAACGTCGCGTCCTGATGCGATCCTTTCGACCGCCTCGGTCATTGCCGTCACGAGCGAAGCGGAAAAGCGGCCGTCCGTCCAATCGGAAACGGTGCACGCAGGGCTCAAACCGAACTGGCATGGGCGCGCAAGATATGCCACGTTCGGATTCGGATCGTTGAATGCGATCTCACGCCAAAACGTGCCTTTGGGCGTAGGGTCTGCCGATGGACGGCCTGTGGCGGAGTACGAATGCCCATCCCCTTCCAAATAAATGCGGACCGGGGACTGATCGTCGCGAAGCTTTGCCCAGGCCGTGATGTCATAGCCCCCAGCGTGAATCGGAGCTTTGACAAATGATGCCGGCTGAACGTACGCCGTCTGACACCCGGACAAGACTAATGTGATGAGAACCAAATATTTGCGCATGTGCAAAAAAGGGAGCGGTCGCGAGACCGGCTCCCTGATTTTTTGAATTGATTCAGGCGAATCGCGGTCAAAGGCCGTTCATCGCATCAGAATCAGAAGTGGTACTTGACCTTGACGGCACCGGTGTGGGCGTCGTAATCCTGACGGAATTCGCCGGTGTAGTTGAGTGCCACGCTCCAGTCTCCGAAGAGTGCCTCAAGACCGACACCGGTATCAAGGGCGGCACGTTCCTGATGAGCGGCAACCAGGCGATAGTCACCGCCGCCGATCACACGAACCTGGGAGGTGGAGTCGTCGGAAACGAGGTCGTAGCTCGCACCCAGACGAAGGCTCGGCTTCAAAGTCCAGGATCCGTCTTCAACAGCCGTTTCATACTTGGCGCCGATTCTTGCGGTGACGAGATTCGTGTCTTCGGCATCGACTTCCTGAACGCCGTCATTGTAGTCCTGCTGATGCGTGAACACGTAGCTCAAGCCGAATTCCGGCGTGATGCCGTTGTCGAAGTGGTAGCCTGCAGTCGCATTGGCCGAAATGACGGACGTGTCGTATTTGGCCTTGAGCTTCACGCCGGCCGGCGTCTTTTCTTCGGTGTAATTGCCGCGCATCACGGAGAAGGTGCCGTTGACGAACCAATTGTCCACCGCGTATTCGCCATACGCGAAGACGGAATAGCTGTCGACTTCGATGTCGTGAGTGCCTGCCTGAGCATCAGTATCGGTGTAGGCAAAGCCAGCGCCAACCGTCAAGCGGTCGTTCACGCGGCCGTCGGCACCGATGGTGATGCCGTACGTATCAGCATCAACATGAGCGGTGGAGCTCGTTTCGTCCTGTTCGGACTTGTTGTAGATGGCCTGAGCCCAAACGGATCCGCCTTCAAACGCATCGCCGGCGGAGCGGCCGAGCAGCGCCATGCGGGCGCTCGCGACATTGTTGACGGCCGACGTCACGCTCTGCGTCACATGAGCCACGACGGGAGCAGTCGACGGTGCGACGGCTTCGACGATCGCAGCGGCGGCGCTGCCGTTGCCGGCCTGAGCAGCCTGAGACAGAGCCTCGGTGATCAGCTTGGATTCGGCGGAAGCAGCCGTAGAGCCCGTGGTCGTCACCGGGAGCAGTGCCGTGATCGCATCGCCCGCCGAATTGGAGACATTGAGCGAATCTGCGATTTCATCGGCCGTCTTGGCCGTCACCGTGTACTTGCCCGTACCGTTGTCCCAGGCAAGATCATATGCGCCGTTGACGAGCTGAGCCATGTCGAGATTGTTGATGGTGCCGTCGGCGCTGATGAGCTCGTAGCTCCCCGCCTGAATGGCTTCGGCGCTGAGAATCGGGGTAATCTTCGTGCCCTCTTCAAAGGTCACGGTGCCGAAATTGGTGATACCGCCATCAAGCGTCAGGCTGCCGCCGATATTGAGCACGGCGCCCTGAGCGTTGTAGATGTCGTTGAGTGCGTCGCCCGCCTTGTTGCCTTCAAAGTGGTTGGTGCCCGAAAGCGTGAGCGTGCCGGCATTGTAGATGGCGCCGCCGGAGGTTGAAGCCGTGTTGTTCGTGAAGTTCGTACCGGTGAGCGTGATCGTGCCGCCCTTGTTGTAGATGGCACCGCCGGACTGCCCGGCCTTGTTGCCATCGAAGGTCACCGTATCGAAAGAGGCAGAACCGGCAAGCATTTTGCCGTCGCCTTCGTTGTAGAAAGCACCGCCGTTTTGGGCTGCGCTGTTCCCGGAAAGGTCGGTCCTCGTGATCGTCACGTAGCCGACGCTCGAAATCTTGCCGCCATTACTTTTGGAAGAGGAAGCACTCAGCGTGCTGTCCGTAATCGTGAGATTGTGGCGCTTGTCGATGTTGCTCTGACTATTATCAGAAGTCAGTTCAATCTTGCCTTCGATGATGGAATTTTCGACTTTGACTTCGACGCCATCGGTGTAGCCATTTTTTGGCCAGAAGTACAGGTCGAATGCAAAGCCGCCTTCAGCAGCTATGATTTTAGAATTGCGAATAAGCGTGCTACCGCAATTATTACTTAAAGTATAAGATTGCCCCCCCCCCTGGTAAATTTGAACCGTCCACGACAACGTTGTCGAGGGTCAGGTTGCTGTAGTTCTGAATATTCATCGCGAACTTGTTGCTTCCTTGAGGTGCCACATTGAGCGTACCGTTCTTGATGGTGACGGTGTTACCTTTCAGAAGCTGAAATCCCTGACTAACTGTGCCGGGGGAGCCGACAGGATTGCCCGCAAAGGTGTACGTGTGATCGTTCAAGTCGAGCGTAAAGGATTTTGCGCTTCCGGTCGTTTGGGATCCGGAGCCATCGGCAACATCAGCACCGAGCGTAATCGTGCCGCCGTCGGCCACGCCGGTGAAGGCGTCCTGGAGAGATTCATACTCTGTGTCGCCCGACACATATGTAGCCGCCATGGCGGAAGTCCCGAAACTCGCGAGCACAGCTGATGCAACGAGAGTCATCGTAAAGTGTTTTCTCATCATTTTGTCCTTATGAAATCCCAAAGGGAACAACAGTAGGTTATCGTCAAATCGTTTGGCGGCCAATCATTTTTAACCACCAATTTTTTGGACAACAAACCGGGACTCACTTTAGCAACATCAGGCAATAGTGGTATACGGGATTACCCCAACACTCCCTGAGACCATGTTCGGCAACCCGTCAAAGTAAAAGCAACATGACCATCACCACCATCCCGGCCAGTCCCAAATACGCCTCAACGGCCAGCCGGAGCAAGCGCCGCTGCGGCAGCGTCTTCATGCGGCGAAGCAAAACCTTCTGCTGCTCGTCTGAGCCCAGGAGCCTCCGATCGAAAACGAAGGAAAGCGCAATGACGCCGGCAAAGAAGACCAAGAGGCTCAAGCCGCCCAACGCCATCGCGTCTTCGGCCGTGAACCCAAACACCCTGCCCAATGCCAGAATCAGGACGGCCGCCGCGCTCATCGTGAAGGGGTATACCGCGCCCTGAGCTTCCACCAGAATGAAGCCTTCCTGAGCCTTGCGGCTCTTCGGGTAGGCTTCACCGATGCCGATCCATTTGCGAATGAAGACGGGCGACTTGTTCCAGAGCCAGTGTCGGAAGCGATTCGAGAAGTAGAGAACGGCGTAAAGGCGCAGCCTCACGCCGATCATCAGCCGCTTCGCAAGCGTGCCGCTCATGTGCACTTCCCTCAATGGAGCCGTGCTGCTCAAACCCGCCGCCCGAAGGCCATCCCTCAACGGCGGGGTCGTTGCCGCACGGCTTTCGTCCTCAATCAGTCTTCCTTGGGCTTTCTGACGGTGAGGCCTCCCGCTTCGCGCCAGAGGGAATGGAAGCCGAGTTCGAGAAGCGTCTCGTGGCGCTCGCCGAATTCATCGGCGGCCTTGAGCACCGCAGGCAGATCCCAGGCGAAGAAGACGTCATAGGCGAAGCGTCTGCCGTCGATGAAGCCGACGCTCTCGTAAGCTTCGGGCGCCTTTTCGCGAAGTTCGGCCCTGAGCGCGTCGCGAAGCTTGATGCGCTCCTCGGGCGAATGATCAACGGCGTCGATGTAGATGGCCCCCGCCGTCGCGCCCGACTGAGCGAGGATGCGCATGAAGACGGGGTCATTCTTGAAGTAGGCAAGAAGCAGGGCCGGACAGGACAAGACGGCGTGCGTCGCGTCGATGAGATAGTCGCAGTCGGGCTCGTCGGAGCCGTCCCAATCGAAGGCCTTCTCTTCGTCGAGATAGTCGTCCATCGTGGTGATGATCCTCATCGGATCGGTTTCGCGAAGGTAGTTCGGGAATTCCTTCACCGAGAAGCCCACGCCCGATTCGGGTTGACGCGTGAGGCGCAGGTTGTAGTAGTACTTCATGCGCACCGCTTCGCCCAGGGCATTGTCAAGGAGCGCATGCACGCACGAGAAGGCGTCGGGAATCTCGGGCTCCCCGATGTCTTCGAAGACCTTGTGGTAGGCGATGAGCCGATCGTCTTCCCCGTCTTCGGACTTCTCCTGCCAAAGGAAGACATTTTCGGCATTCAACTCTTGATCGTTGATGATGAAGTGCTGCTTGACGTCCCCCTTGGAGATGCCGAGCGTCACGCGCCAGCAGGGCTTGAGCACTTCGGGCATCCGGCGAATGAGCACCCGCAGCATGTAGCTTTTGAGCCAGTCGCCGTCCGCCGTCAGGATGAGATGAACCACGCCGACGGCGTCTCCCACGAGAACGCGTGCGTCGGGCACGACCTTCTGAAGGAACCCGTTGATCTCCTCCACGGCTCTCAAGTAGTCGTCGGGATCCGCAAGACGGTTTTGGAGAGGCGTCGTCTTGTCCGTGAGCGTCTGCCAGAATTCCTCGATGCGTTCCCGCAAAGGATTCATGAAGCGCGGATAGGCCATCTGGAATCGGCATAAACGCATGAATTCAAGGGTATCCTGATCGCCCTTCATCTTGGCTTCGGCGCGCTCGAAAAAGGGGAGCGCCTCCTCCTCGCGTTCAAGGTAATAAAGCGCGTAGCCCATGCGGAACTGCCACTTGTGGGTGTCCTCATAGCGGTCGCGAACGGATTCGAGGAGTCGGATCGCGCGAAGAAGTTCAGGGCTCCCCATGCCGGCCGCGTTGTTGTAGGCGCGGGCGAGTTCATGGGTGAGCGCCGGGTGGCGCATGTCGTCGGGTTCGGCCTCGAGCATCCGAATGATGCCGCGGTAGTCCTCCTTGTCGTTGAGGTCGTCGACGACCTTGAGCGTTTGGACGACGTCGGGCGGAAGATGCTCTTCGGGCTCGGTCGGCGTCTTGTCGTCGAGACTGCCGAAGGCGGCATTGATCCTGAGGTGATGCGCGCGCGGCTCTCCGGTCTCGGGGTTGGGCGTGAGGAAGATGTGAATGCTGCGGTCAAGGTTGAAGCAGATGTCCGTGATTTCGCCCACCGGGATGTCCTTCTCCTTCAGGAGAAAGCTGATGGCTCCGCGGGCATGCCTGATCCATGTGGGCGGGAGATGCGAGAGCCCCGCTTCGTTCATGCGAAACGTCACCGGCACGCGAATGCCCTCAAGCGGCATGTCGGCCGACAGACAGTAGAAATAGGTTTCATGGGGCTTGACGCCGTTGAGCTCAAACGCCTCGCAGGCCGCCTTGAAGCCTTCGGGATCCCTGACAACGCACTGGAGCGCCTGCTGCTTTTGCATCACCTCCTCGAGATCCATGCGGTTGGTCTGCAGGTCTTCGTCGTGCTCTGGGCGGATGTAGTGAAAGAGCATTTCAGGGAGCGTCGCGCCCGCGTGAATTTCCTTTTCGAGCGTCAGGAATTCGGAGTCGCCCGGCACGAGTTTGAGGCCTTGCTTCACGGCGATCATGGCGGCGTCGGGTTCGCCGAAGTGCGCAAGAAGCTTGGCAAAGTGGAGCCACCCCCAGGGGTAGCCGGGTTCGACTTCGGTCCCTCTGCAGGCAATCTCGAGCGCTTCCTTGAGCCGCCCCACATGCGTGAACGCGACGGACAGGCGATAGTGCCAGACGCCGCTCATTCGCGCTTTGGCCTCAGCCTTGAGAAGGACTTCAACGGCATGAGCGTAGGAGACATAGTCGTCGCGCTGCAGGAGCGCGAACGCTCGCCAGAGCGCGATGTCGAGGTCGGCCTCGGCCTCTGCGCGCGTGAATCGCCCTTGGGAGACGCCCTCTTCGACAAGCTTGTCAAGATGAGCGAGGATGCGCCCGACGTCGGTGACGCCGTTTTGATCGCACGATTCCAAATAAGCTCGGTCCTTGTCCGTCAGGAGCATGGTGTCACCTCGATGTCGCGTGCCGGAAGCGCGCCCTTCGGGCTTTCGGCTGCCCGGCCTCGGTTGTGGTTTCTTTGGGGAGGAAGATGGAATGGTTTTCCTTGACGATGCGCCGACGGCTGCCGGCACCCGATACGTTCATTTTGCACGGCCGGCCCTGTGCCGCGCCTGAGAACCTTCCCTGATTTGGGTGAATGGGCCGCGTCACAGTTGTTTCGAGAGATTGCCGTACGAATACGGCGTCTGCAGAAAAACGCCCCGAAGGCCGCAGCCCCGGGGCGTCTTCCGTGTTTGGCTGCCCGGTCACGCAGCGCGTTCGGGCGGCTTTCCACTCAATCGAGCTTCATGGAAACGTGCGGTCAAGGCACCTTGAAGCCGAGTCCGTCGGCGTGACAGGCCTGACAGTAGTTCTGAGACTTCGCGTGCTCGCGGTGGCAGAGATTGCAGTCGACCGTCTCGGGCAGGTAGTGAATCGAGACGTGCGGATTCTCCTTCCCGTTTTCGAGCGTGTAGCTTCCCTTTTGGACGTCGGCGTGGCAGGTGAGGCACTTTTGCGTCGGGACGGGCTTGAAGCCGTCCTGATGGCACATCGTGCAGTCCTGCTTGTGCTTGACGGTTTCGGGCATGGTCGCGCCCGCTGCGAGCGCACCGGCGGCCGCCGTGAGGAAAAGGCCGCTGACGGCGGCGAGAACAAGTTTCTTCATGATTTATCTCCCAACTGTTCGTTTCCTTACTTGCCCATGATGCTCTGGGCCGCGATGCGCCCGAAGACGATGCCGTCGAGCACGGAGTTGCCGCCGAGGCGCGTGACGCCGTGGACGCCCCCGGAGATTTCGCCCGCAGCATAGAGACCCGGAATCGGCTTGAAGTCCTGCCCGATCACCTCGGCCTTTTCGTTGATGCGCGCGCCGCCCATCGTGTAGTGAAGTTTCGAGGTGAGGCGATGGCCGTACCAAGGGCCTTTGCCCATCAGAACGCCTTCGTTGGGCGTGAGCGGACGATGGAAGTCGGGATCGAACTCACGTCCCTCCTTGATCCAGCCGTTGTACTTGCCCATTTCGTCCTTGAGTTCCTTGAGGGGCAAGCCGTAGAACTTGGCGAGCTCTTCGAGCGTCTCGAACTTCTTCGTTGTGCCCGACTTGAGGGACTTCGTGAGGTAGCGCTCGATCGAGACCTTCGGCACGAACTGGCTGTCCGCGATGAGGACCGCAAAGCGCTGAGTGCCGTCTTCGTTCTTGAGGGAGAAGATGTCGTTCGTGAGCTCCGTGCGGTTGCCGAGCTCGTTGAAGCAGCGGCGTCCCGTCTTCGGGTCGATCGCAAAGCCGTACTGCTTGATGTAGTCGCAGACGTCCGCGCCCATGCCGATACCCTTGTCGTCGGGCGAGCACCAGGGGCCCCACTGGATGTAGTCGATGTGAACGGGCACGGCACCCGCGCGCATGAGCGTGAAGAGTGCGCCGGCGGTTGCGCCCGGATGGTTCGTGCCTTCCGTTTCCTTGGTGATCTTCGGGTCGATGAGCGAGCACATGCGCCAGTCGTTGACAAACCCGCCCGCCCCGAAGACGATGCCCTTCTCCGCTCGGTAGAACTTGCGAACGCCCGTCTTGTTGGTGAGGTCGTTGTCGCGGGATTGGATGTCGAAGACGTAGTCTTCGCGCACGGCCACGCCGACGCAGCGGCCGGTTTCGTCCTTGATGATTTCGTCGACGATCGTGTTCTTGCGCATGATGCCGCCGCGCTTCAGAAAATGGCGGTGAAGCGGGAGCATCACGGAGATGCCCGCAGACACCTTCGGCGCGAGCGAGCGGATCTTGGAGTGGCCTCCCTGAATGAAGGGCGTCGGCGCGAATTCGCAGCCGAGCTTGCGGATGTACTCGAAGCTCTCAAGCGCCTTGAAGCAGAGCGCATGCGCGAGCTTCGGGTCGTTGAAGTATTCGCCTGCCTTGAGCGTGTCCTTGAGAAAGAGTTCGGGACTGTCGTCCTTGACGCCGTGCGCGAGCTGCTCGGGCGTGCCCGGCACGTTGATCCAGAAGCCCGTGATGGCCGAGTTCCCGCCGAAGACCGGCATCTTGTCAACCATGATCACGCGCTTGGCTCCAAGGTCGATCGATTCGTTGGCGGCACACGTGGCGGCAATGCCCGAGCCCACGACGATCACGTCGAACGTCTCGTCCCACTTGATGTCTTTTGCGGGCGGAAAGTCGCCTTCGCCCGCCGCCTTTGCCGAGGCTGCGCCGCAGCCGAGGAATCCGAGCGCGGCAAGCCCGCCCTTGAGGAATTCGCGTTTCTGCATTTGTCGTTCTCCTTGATGCGGCCGATCCGAAGTCCGGGGATTCGAACGTCGATGGGTCAATCGACCGTTTATTAGTACCGTCCGTGCTGTATAGTTAAGTGGTGTTTCAGCACAAGCGGACGCTCATCGGGTCTTTCCCTCACACGGGTTTACCCGCACATTTGCTTGAGAGGGCCCGGATGACGCATACTCCCTTGCGTAGAAACATCATCGAAAGACATCAGGAGCCGGTATGGAAGGCATTGAAAACGACGCCCCCGCAGGCGTTGAAGAAGAAGGCGGGGAGAAGCCCGCGGTGCGCCGCAGAGCCAACGGGCGCGCGACGCGCATGAAGATCCTCGCCGCGGCGCGCGCGATCATCATTGAAAAGGGCACGGACAGCCTGTCGATCGACCGCGTCATCAAGGAGGCGGGCGTCTCGAAAGGGTCCTTCATGTACCACTTCCCCAGCCGCCAGGCGCTCGTCGAAGCGCTTGTGAACGAATACGCCGCGCACCTCTCCGACGTCGAGTCGGCTTTGAACAGGAAGGCGACGGGCGCATGCCCCATGCTCGCGGCCTACGCCGAGTGGTACAAGGGCTTTACGTCTGGCGACATCGACAGCGGTTCGTCCCCGCTCGTGGCGCTCGCCATGGCGTCAAGGGAAAACCGAAAGTTCATGGAGCCCGTGCGCGAGTGGTATCGGCACTACTTCGACCGCGTCAAGGCCGAAGCCTGCGGACCCGAAAAGGCGCTCGTCTACACGCTCGCCTACGACGCCCTCTTCTTTCACCATCTCTTCGGCACGGACGTGCTGTCCGATGAGGAAAAGGCGTCCGTCACGGATGCGCTGAAGGCCATTGTTCTCGAGGGACTCGAATCGAACGAGAAGCCCCAGGGCGATTGAACGCTTGGACGCTCAGTCGAGTTCGAGAAGTTCCGGCTCGTCCTGCCCGGCGCGTGAGGCGTCCGTCTCGAGCCAGTGCCTGAGCCCGGTATTGCGCCTGAGCGTTTGCTTGCCGCGCACGGCCATGGCAAGCGCCTTTTTTTCGCCCACGATCACGACGAGCTTCTTGCCGCGGGTGACGCCCGTGTAGACGAGGTTGCGCTTCAGCATCACGTAGTGCTGCATCGTGACGGGCAGGATGACGATCGGGTACTCGCTTCCCTGCGACTTGTGAATCGTGGTGGCGTAGCAGAGCACGAGTTCGTCGAGCTCGGCGTAGGGGTAGACGACGATGCGCCCGTCGAAGTCGACGGAAAGCTCCTCCTCTTCCGGGTCGAGCTTCGTCACGAACCCGATGTCCCCGTTGAAGACGTCGCGGTCGTAGTTGTTCTCGATCTGCATGACCTTGTCGCCCGGACTGAAGGTCGTGCCGAACTTCTGCACGGCGTTTTCGCCGGGCGGGTTGAGGGCCTGCTGCAAGACTTCGTTGAGGCTGCGCGCGCCCGCGCTTCCCCGGTTCATCGGGCAGAGAATCTGAATGTCGCGCACGGGATCCACTCCGTAGGCCTTGGGCAGGCGGTCCTTCACGAGGCTCGTGAGGAGCGCGGGCATATGCGCGGAATCTGCGAGCGTCAGAAAGTAGCAGTCGCCATGCTGCGACTTGGTGGGGAATTCGGGCATGCGGCCCGCATTGATCGCATGCGCGGCCTTGATGATCCAGGACGATGCCGCCTGTCGAAAGACTTCGGTGAGACGAATGACCGGCACGGCCTTCGATTCGATGAGGTCGGAAAGAAACGCGCCCGGGCCCACCGACGGGAGCTGATCGACGTCGCCTACGAAGATCACGGCCGTTTTGGAGCCGATCGCCTTGATGAGATTGTTGGCGAGCACCGCGTCGACCATCGAGCATTCGTCCGCGACGAGCAGGTCGCAGTCGAGGGGCTTTTCTTCGTTCCTCTCGAATTCCATCGTCGCCGGATCGATTTCCAAAAGCCGGTGTATGGTTTTGGCTTCCATTCCCGACGATTCCGCAAGCCTTTTGGCCGCGCGTCCCGTCGGGGCGCAGAGCATGATGCGAACGCCCTTGGCTCCGAGGATCGTGAGGATCGCCTTGACGATCGTGGTCTTCCCCACGCCCGGACCGCCGGTGATCACCATGACCTTCGACTTGAGCGCGGCGGCCACGGCTTCGCGCTGGCTCGGGGCCAACGTGAGCTTCAATTTCCCCTCCACCCACGGCAGGGCTTTTGCGGGATCGATGCGCGGCCAAGGCGGAGCTGTGCGCGCGAGCGCCTTGAGATTGCGCCCGATCCGCTTTTCGGCCTGATAGAGCGAGGCGAGATAAATGGAGGCGGGAACCGGAAAGTCCGCTTCGATCAGTTCGCCCTCGTCGATTTCATGGTCGATCGCGTCGGCGATGATGCTCTCAGGGATATCGAGAAGCTCCGACGCCTGACCTTCGAGCACGCTGCGCGGGAGCGCGCAGTGGCCCTGATTGCCGCTCGCTTCAGCCAATGCGAAAGCGACGCCCGCACGCGCCCGGATGGGCGACTCGTGCGGGATGCCGATGTTCTGCGCAATGATGTCGGCGGACTTGAAGCCGATGCCGCGAATGTCCTTCGCGAGCCTGTAGGGGTTTTCGGAAACGATCTTGACGGCGTCCTTGCCGTACTTCTTGAAGATCCGGACCGACTTTGAGGTGCTCACGCCGTTGCCGTGCAGGAACACCATGATTTCGCGTATGACCTTCTGGTCGGCCCAGCCCGACGTGATCTTCTCGATCCGCTTCGGCCCGATCCCGCGCAGGCCCTTGAGGCGCTCGGGCTCGTTTTCAATGACGGTGAAAACCTCTGTCCCGAAGGCCGCCACGAGGACCTTGGCGCAAAAGGGGCCGATGCCCTTCACCATGCCGGAGCCCAGATACTTTTCGATCCCTTTTACGGTCGTCGGCGCATGGATGCGAAGGACCTGCGCGCGAAACTGCCGTCCGTACTCCTTGTCGACGAACCAGGTCCCGAGGGCCGAGGCGTATTCGCCCGGCGTCACGGACGGCGCATGGCCCACCAGGGTGACGAGGTCGCGCTCGCCCTTCACCTTCACGCGCAGCACGCAGAAGCCGTTCGCTTCATTGTGATACGTCACGCGCTCGACGAGGCCCGAAAGCTTGTCGAGGGGCTGTTCTGGCGTGCGGTTGTCGGGCTGGGACATCTGGACTCCGGTCTTCAAAGGTGCTCTGCGGCGGATCTTTTCAAAATGATAGCCGCAAAAGTGAAATCCCGTCCGAAGGGCGAATTGCCCCCGAACGGGATTTCTGACTATTCGCTCGATTGCGGCTCACGCGTTTGCTGTAACTTGACTTATTCCTTTCACGTCACTGCTATGAATGATCGCCTCTCGAAAACCGAAGTAGATCGAGCCACGGATACGAATCCATCGGCCGCTGACCGTCTCGGATGTCTTCGGCATCCGCATCGCGATTCAGATGAACCTATGCCAAGTCGCAGCCGTCATGCGCGCCGCGAAGGCGAACGCCACGGGAAAGACCGGCAGCCACTGCGGTGGATAGGACGGACAGAGGATCGCAATGACCCCGAGGCAAAGCGCGAGGAGCTGGAGAGAAAGACTTGCCGTCCACCAGGTCGGACTCGGCGCATGGTATTCGGCTTCGCGAATGCGCCGTCTCACGAGCCCGTCCGCAAGGAGCGCAAGGATGAAGGGCAAAAGCGCAATGGTTCCTGCGCTCATGACGGCAAGGCGCTGGGCCGTCATCACGAAGAGGCTCTTCATGGCACGCAGCCACTCGGTCTGCGTCGTGCGCTCGGCGGCTTCGCCGATCCCGGCGAACGTGTCCCTCTCGGGCGGGCGTGATCCTTCGGGCCTCAGGGTATAGCGATCGGGCGCAGTCGTGAGCCAGGCCAGCGCGTCGAGATAGTCGACGGCAAGCTCCGCCGCCGTCTCCGGGATCGGGAGGCCCTCGCCCGTTCTCAGCATCACCGCTTCGCGAAGCGCCGTTTCCTCGAAGACTTCGGGCGGGGTGCGGGC
>ERZ1026870.995-NODE-995-length-14029-cov-7.218907_pt1 | contig 14029 bp, 11 predicted proteins | sample MGYA00380165_ERZ1026870 | MGnify/ENA primary metagenome ERZ1026870 (study PRJEB33269, sample SAMEA4719801) | human gut metagenome | biome: human-associated habitat; feature: organic feature; material: feces | place: Cameroon | collected 2013-10 ...
GGGCCATTCTCACCTACCTGCAGATTTTGCGTCCTAAGCGATAGGGAGCTTACGAATAGACAGAGTTGGATGTCTGGACTGAAAGTTCTGGATTACGTCTGAGGTTATGGAATCAGAACCATCATCCGCTACAATAATCTCAAAATTGTCATCATTTTGATGGCATAAACAGGAAAGCACGACGAAGAGTGCCTTCGGTCTATTGTAGGTGGAGAGAATGATGGAAATCCTTTTAGACATCATTCGAAAACTCCATCTGAGCAAAGACAAGAGCCTCGCTAATGACTTTGTCCATGTCGAAGTATTTGTACTGGCCGAGACGCCCGGCAAAGTGAACTTTCTTTTGCCCCTCAGTCAATGCCTTGTAGCGTTCGTAAAGCGCGGTGTTCGGACCATCGTTTACCGGGTAGTACGGCTCGACTCCAAGCTTCCATTCAGACGGATATTCGCGGCTGATGACGGTCTTCTCCTGAGTACCAAACACAAAGTGCTTGTGTTCGATGATGCGGGTGAAGGGGATTTCTCGTTCGTTGTAGTTGACCACGGCGACGCCCTGGTAGTTCTGGATCGGGAGAATCTCCGTTTCAAAGCGGACGCTGCGATAGTTGAGCGGCCCGTAGACGTAGCCGAAGTAGGCGTCGATGGGGCCCGTGAAGATCACCTTGTCCGCGATGGCTTCGAGTTCGGCCTTTTGTTCGAGGAAGTCGGTATTGAGGCGCACTTCAACGCCGTCGAGCATCTTCTCGACCATAGCGGTGTAGCCGTCCTCGGGGATGCCTTGGAATCGGTCTCGGAAGTAGTTGTTGTCGAAAGTGAAGCGCACCGGCAGACGTCGGATGATCGACGCGGGAAGATCGCGGCAATCGCGCCCCCATTGCTTTTCGGTGTATCCCTTGATGAGGATGCGGTAGATGTCTTCGCCCACGAGGCTGATGGCTTGTTCCTCGAGGTTGGTGGGTTCAACAATGCCAGCGGTCTTGCGCTGCTCATCAATCTTCGCAGCAGCTTCGGCCGGCGTCTTGACTCCCCACATCTGATAGAAGGTGTTCATGTTGAAGGGCAGGTTGTAGAGCTTGCCCTTGTAGTTGGCGACAGGAGAGTTGATGAAATTATTAAATCGCGCGAATTGACAAACGTATTGCCAAACTTCTTCGTTGCTGGTGTGGAAGATGTGAGCGCCATACTTGTGAACCTGAATGCCTTCAACTTCTTCGGTGAAGACATTGCCGCCGATGTGGCTGCGCTTTTCGACAAGGAGACAACGCTTGCCGCGCTTGGTTGCTTCGTGGGCAAACACGGCGCCGAAAAGACCGGCGCCGACGATGAGGTAGTCATAATGATTCGTCATTTGGATTTGGCTCGCAGATAGTTTTCAAATCGTTCAGGGAATTTGGTTACGGCGACGTAGTGAAGGAATGTCTTCAGGCTGCTCGGCCGAAGTCTGACTCCGTAGCCCTTGTTTCGAATCCATCGATCCAGCCACTTTTGGAAAAAGGCATGCGCAGCGGCTTGAGGCAACCGCAGATAGTTCCACTTGAAGGTGGCATATTCGATGTCGACCATGACCTCACCAAGGAGGCCCTCGGCGTGATGACGGCGGGCAAAGGCAAGACACTCGTCAATTTCATCAATTACGATCAAGGCATTGGAGGCCTTTTTGACCGAATTGTTTTGATGGATGCGGTAATTGAGCAGGGGCTTAGGCAGGCATCGGATTCGCGTCGCCGCCATGGTTGTCTTGAAGGCGAAGGAGATGTCCTGATAGGCGGCTCCCGGGGTTTCCAGAAAACGGATGTTCCAGTCCTGAAGGAGAGAGCGACGATAAATCGCGGCCCAAATGGAGGGTGGATGACGGAAGGCGTCCAACTCAACCTTCGGATCGAATACTTGGCTTTTGGGCAGATAGGGGCACGTATTGGTTTTGATGCCGCCTTCTCTCAACATGTTGAAGGTGCAGCGTGAGATGTCCAGGTCGTACTGAAGGGCCGCTTCATAAAGCGCCTTGAACATGTCGGGCTCGACGAAGTCATCGGATTCGACGATGCCGATGTAATCCCCTTTGGCCATCGTCAGACCGAGGTTCATGGTGGCCCCGTAGCCGCTGTTGGGCTTGTCGACAATGCGAAAGCGCGGATCGTCGCCGACGGTTTGACGAATGATGTTCAGCGTCTTGTCGGTCGAGCCGTCGTTCAGACAGATGACTTCAATGTCACGCAGGATCTGTTGCCGAATGCTGGTGAGACATTCGGCAACGAAGGTCTCAACGTTGAAGCACGGCACGAGGATCGATACTTTGGGGGCTGTAGTCAATGTCATGGTCCTGTCGGTTCGATGACTTCGTTATGAATGACACGAAGGATCAGTTGATTTTGAAGCCGCGCTTGCGGGCGTAGTGAACCGTGGCGTCGATGAAGCCCTGCTTGCTGCCGCAGTCAAAGCGCGTGCCTTCAAAACGGTGCGCATAGGTCAGAACGTTGTCGAGCGACATGGCGATCGCGTCGGTCAGCTGAATTTCTCCGCCTACGCCGGGCTGAACCTTTTCCAAGTAGTCGAAAATGGAGGGTTCAAAGACATAGCGACCGATGACGGCCATGCGGGAAGGCGCTTTTTCAGGGGCGGGCTTTTCGATGATGCCGCGCAGACGGGAAGTCTGAAGGTCGGTATCGTCCACGCTGACGATGCCGTATTTGTTGGTTGTTTCAGGGGCGACTTCTTCAACGGCGAGAACTGATCCGCCGCCGCGAGCTTCACGAACGGAGATGAGTTGGCCTAGGCACGCCTGCTTGGCGTCAATGAGGTCGTCGGGGAGTAAAACTGCGAAGGGATCGTTGCCTACGACGGGGCGGGAGCACAGGACGGCGTGGCCGAGTCCAAGTGCCTGAGGTTGACGAATGTAGACAAAATTGATATCAATGTCAGGGGGGGGCAATGATATCACGCGTAAGTTCTAAGAGTTCGGTCTTGCCTTTTTCCTCGAGTTCGCGTTCCAACTCGGGATGGCTGTCGAAATGGTCCTCAATGGCGCGCTTGCTGCGGCCGGTGACGAAGATCATTTCCGTAATGCCGGCTGCTGCGGCTTCGTTGACGGCGTACTGAATCAGAGGCATGTCGACGACGGGCAACATTTCCTTGGGCATGGCCTTGGTGGCGGGCAAAAAACGCGTGCCCATGCCGTTGACCGGAAAGACGGCTTTGCGAATAGGTTTCATTTCTTGGTGTACAAATGCAGGAATGAGAAAGGTGAGATGTGATGTGTTGGGGAAGTTGGCACGGACCGTCGCGCCATTGGCTAGAATTATAAGATCAGTGTCCCATACACATCCAATTCTGACCATTTACAGCGCCGGTCTGCAACCCCGGCCGGAGGTTTATTCATCATGTTGATGACCCGCGTGATCACCGCAGTCGTGCTGCTGGCCGTCCTAACGTTCTCGATCTACATCGGTCCGTTCGCTTTTGCCAGCGTCATGGCCATCGCTTTCGGCGCGACGCTCTACGAGTGGCTGCGCATCGGCGGTCTCGGGCCTCGCCCCGCCCTTCTTGTGGCCGCTGTGGAAATGGTCGTTCAGCTGTCGCTTTATTGGGCGGGGGCGCTTGACCGCATGAACTGGTTCCTGCTGATCGTGAACGGCTGCGTCATGCTTGCCTGGTTCGTGATCTTCTTTGCCGAGCTCTTCCACCGTGAGCACGGCTTCAAGGTTTCGCAGCGCCAGTGCCTCTGGTCCGCCGTGACCTTTGTGCCCGCCGCCTATTTGTCGCTTCTGTGGCTCTTTGAACAGGGCGACTGGGTGCTCGTGCTTTCCGTGCTTCTCATTGTCTGGGGCGCCGACATCTCGGCCTACTTCTGCGGTCGAGCCTGGGGCAAGCACCGCATGGCCCCCGCCATCTCGCCCAAGAAGACCTTTGAAGGTGCGATCGGCGCCTACGTGATCGTGATCATCTTCTTCCTGCTGACCTATGTCTTCTGCGTGCAGCAGAACGTCTTCACGAACTTTCTCTTTGACAATGCCGGTCTTCTTTGGGGCGTCGGCGTGCTAGCGCTCCTCGTTGCGCTTTCGATTGCAGGCGACCTTTGGGAGTCGATGCTCAAGCGCCTTGTCGGCATCAAGGATTCCTCAAATCTTCTGCCCGGACACGGTGGCTTTTTTGACCGCATGGATGCGTCGCTCCCTGTTCTCCCCGCTGCGACTTTCATTATGTTGTGGATTCAAATGTGAGCAGGTAATCGTTGCTCTGAAGTGGGATTGGAGAGGTTGGCGCCTACGGCTAACCCAGTCTAAGTTATCAATGTGACACAACAGGATTGCTACGGTTGATAGCGAATCGACCATCTCTTCAGCCCCAATTGTGGTCCTAAAGAGCGTTAAAGACACCTCTTCAAAATCTATGGCTAAAGGGAAATAGAATCAAGGCAGGGGAATAATCCCTCTGCCTTGATTGTCTGACCAAACTAGGACTTGGATGAAAATATTACAAAGTGTAACCCCCCCTTGAGACACACAGTCTCCAACACAAAGAGGATCGAGAAATTTGGTTGGACTGGGCTAGAACGTTCGCTATTATCAGTATCGTTTTTTGCCATACAACCGAAGTTGCATTTCAGCTAAATTTACAGGGCTACAATCAAGCTTCGCAAATAGACAAAATCCTCGGAATTTCGTTTTTTACATTGGGTCGTTTGGGAGTTCCAGTATTCTTGTTTTTGACTGGGTATCTTGTTATTTCGAAAACCAAATGTTATGGGATAAAAGACATAATTTCTTTTATCAAAAAAAGATGGTTTCCACTTTTGCTATGTTATGAAGCATGGATATTGATTTATAACGTATTTATTTACATTTTTCATGATGGTTATTTCCCGTGGCATAATCAATCGTTGAGGCTTTTGGGGTATGAGGTGATATTAAAAACAACTCCGCCAATGCCTCATTTATGGTATATGCCAATGATTATTACGGTATACTTGGCTATACCTGTGGTGTCATATATAAAAGATAAATTTGAAGAAAAGATATTTTATCTTACTTTTGCAGCTTTGTTGGCAATAAGTTTTCAAAGTATTAATGCTACATATCTCTCATATATATGCTTAGGCTACATTTGCTACGATTTGAATGTTAAGAGCTTTAATACGAGGAATTTGAAAATTCTCCTAATTATAGCAATTGGAGCCATTTCGTATGTTGTTGCCATGCAGATTTTGGATTACGATCGTGGAATTGTTCATAATGTTTGGTATACAGAGAAGCCATTGATGTACGCGTCAGCGGTTTTGTTTCCTTGCTTTGCTTTGCTCAACAAGTTTCGATTTGTAGTAATACGAGAATTATCAAAGGCCTCATTTGCTATATACCTTCTTCATTTTCCATGTATGCTTCTTCTTGTGAAGCCAACTCATGGTCTCGGGTTCGTAAGACCAATTACATCTATTGTTCTTTTCTTGTGCACCTTCTTGTTTGCCTACGGGATATTTAAAATGGTTTCGATGAATAAAACTATATCCAGATGGATTTTTCTATACAAATGATAAGTTCATGAAAGGTGATTTATTGATTTGATAAAAAACTTAGATAATATAATTGATCGTTATCGATAATCAACTCTTTAAATTGCTAATTTATTTTAATATGGTGGTTAAACTACCATTGGAGCTAATCTTTTGGCTCAGGAACTATTTCAATAGTTCTGCGACAGGGAAGGAATTTTCTGTGCAAAAAGAGAAGTGATTAGTTTTTTACAAGATTCGTAAATTGTCGATGATATTTGGTTATAAAATCCCTAATTTGAAGTTAGGAATTTACCATCGAGCTGAAGAAACCGTCCGCCGCTCGCGCTTTATTGTCACGATGGCGCGCGTCTCCAGCCCGGAAGAGGCCAAGGCCTTCATTGAGCGCATTCGCGAGGAGCATGCGGGGGCCACGCACAACTGCTGGGCCTACAATGCCGGTGCGCCAGGCGACACGGCTCAGGTCGGCGCGAGCGACGACGGAGAACCCAAAGGCACGGCCGGCCGCCCGATGCTCGCCGCATTGCTGCACAGCGATGTCGGCGAAGTCGCGGCCGTCGTGACACGCTATTTCGGCGGCATACTGCTTGGAACGGGCGGACTTGTTAGGGCATACCAGGGCGCCGTCAAGCTGGGACTGGAGAGCCTGCCGGTCACGGTTCGCGAGGACATGCGCCGTTTTGTCATTTCGATTGAGCCTCATCAGGTTTCTGACTTTCAGCACTTTCTTGAAGAAGCGCGGGGCCGCGTATTGTCGTCGGACTTCCGATTTGATGCGACCTTCGAGGTGCTGGTTCCGACGGGCGAGGTCGATCAATTTGTCGAACGCTTGACGGAAGCAACGGCAGGCGAGGCGCTGATCGATCCTGTTGACGAGTCATAAGCGGAGACCGGCATCATGCGTTTTGCCATTTTTCATGCGATCTGCGCGCTCTGGGTGCTCTGGCGCTTCTGGCTTCCCATGAAGGCGACGAAAGCCGTCAAGACGACGGGCTTTCTCGTGACGCTCCTCATCGCCGCTTTTCCCGCCGTCACCGCGACGTTCTTCGGCGGACTCGTGAGTCCTGAATTGCCGGCCAGGGTGCTCGCGACGGGCAACGGCTGCGTCTTTGCGCTCACGGTGCTCGCCGGTCTCACGCTCCTTCGCGAGGTCGTCATCTTTATATCGGTCCTAGCCGGCCGCTCGGGCGTGCGTACGCATCAATTCGTTCAGAAGGACAGGCGCGTCGCCATAGGCATGGCGGCCGCCGCAGTTGGCGTCTCGGCCTTCGGCCTTCGTCAGGGGCTCAGAGTCCCGGACGTCAAGGAGATGACGCTCGAAATCGACAATCTGCCCGCGGGCCTTGAGGGAATGAGGATCGTACAGCTCTCTGACCTGCACGCTTCAGCGCTTTTGCGCGCCCCGCACATGTTGGCGCTCGTTGAAAAGGTGAACAGCCTGACGCCCGACCTCATCGTCATCACGGGCGACCTCGTCGACGGAGAGGTGGACGTGCGCGCGGAGGATGTGGCGCCGCTCGCGGGTCTCAAGGCGCGCCACGGCGTCGTTGCGGTCGAAGGCAATCACGAACACTACGTGGACTATGACGGCTGGATGAGGAAGATCCCGTCGCTGGGGATCAAGCTTTTGAGAAACGAATGGACCTCCGTCAAGCACAACAATGCCGAGCTGATCGTAGGCGGCGTGACCGATCCTTGGGGACGACGGTTCGGGCGAGAACTCCCGGATCCCGTCAAGGCCTTTGCGGGTGCTCCTCAAGAAGCGCCCAGAATTCTCCTTTCTCATCAGCCCAAGCATGCGAGAAAGTATGACGAGGCCGTGCGCTTTGACGTGCAGCTCTCGGGGCATACGCACGGCGGGCAGCTTTTTGCGCTCACCGAATTGGTCGCCATTCTCAATGCAACCTTTGTCCGGGGCTGGTATGCCCTCAAGCGTGCGAAGCTCTACGTCCATTCGGGCTCGGGCGTTTGGAACGGTTTTCCTGTGCGGGTAGGGGTACCTAGTGAGATTGCTCTTTTCGTTTTGAAAAAATAAGAAAACGACATAAAAAAATCCTAGTGCCTATGCACGGGAGCAACGTAAAACATGGATAACTTCTTACTGAACCGTTTTTTTCGTGGAAGAGGACTTTAGGATGTCATAAAAATGAAGAGTTTTAGCGGGTTTTGAATGAAAGGATCTGTTAGTTTGTGATTCGATGGCGATGAAATGAGGCAACAATTACTTTACATAAATGTATTGACGGTTATTTCTTGTGTAGGAGTTGTTTTCTTACACGCAAACGGCATATTTTGGGCCCATCCCACTGGAATGAGATGGATAACTGCTAATCTAATAGAGACATTTTTTTATTATGCAGTTCCGATATTTTTTTATGATATCAGGCTTTACTCTAATGAATTTTAGGGATCGCTATGGTGTTTCGGACTTCATGATAAAAAGAATTCGTCGAACAGTCGTTCCTTTTTTGGCTTGGTCGACAATTACATATGTGATGCTGTTTTTTCTTGGACATATACCAGAAGAGTCAAATTTTCTACTTAGTGTTATAAACTGCAGTCACTTTTCGATCTATTGGTTTTTTATACCTCTTTTTGCTTGTTACTTATCAATCCCTGTATTGAGTCTTGTTGAGAATAAAGTCAAAATCTTTAGCTATCTAGCTGCCTATGCTTTTGTGTCCTATTCCGTAATACCATTTATAGAATCCTACTTCGGTATTGTTATTAATCATGGTATTCAGGCCCCGATCGGGGGGGGGGGTATGTACTTTATCTGTTACTAGGTTATCTTCTTGGAACGATCGATCTAGATAGGAATAAAAGATTGGTCATTTATTCCCTAGGTGTGTTTGGGTGGGCACTTCATTGTGTAATGACGATAGTTCTTTCGCCTGATGGTGGAAACATCAATATGTTGTTTAAAGGCTATTTGAACTTTCCGTGTGTTCTCCACTCATGTGCTATTTTTGTTTACTGCAAATATACAAACTGGGAATGGATTTATAGACGAAAGTGGGTTTCTTATGCATTCAACAAAATAAAAGAATGTGGATTGGGTGTGTATCTGATTCATGGCATATTTGTTTATTATGTAGTTCCCTATCTTGGCATTAGAACAGCGTCGATGGTCTATAGGACTGTGGGGGCTTTAATCATTGTAATCTTAAGTGTTGCCATGACGATGGCAATTAAGAGAATTCCTGTTTTAAAAAATATAGTCCCTTGATGCCTTTGTATTTTTAAAAAGAAATACCTGGTTGAATGTGCGATTGTGTATTTGCAAGCTTTATAAAAGCATTAAGGATTAAGTCGAAATAAATGATTCCGGAGGCATCATGACACAGTCCATTACGATTCTCGGCGCAACCGGCAGCATCGGCCGTTCAACGCTTGACGTCGTCGCCCGTTATCCCGAACGCTTCAGCGTTCATGCCGTGGCGGGCGGCTCCCGCGTGCAGCCGCTCGTTGACGTCTGCCTCTCGGCGCGGCCCAAGCGCGCCGTCATTGCGGATGCGGCGAAGGTGGGCGAGCTCGAGCACGCCCTCTGTACGGTGGGGTTGGGCGACATCGAGGTGTTGGGCGGCCCCGAGGCCGTCTCGCGCCTAGCCGACGATCCTCAGACGGATGTCGTCGTGCAGGCCGTGGTGGGCGCGGCCGGCGTTGCGCCCACCTTTGCGGCCGCGCGTGCAGGCAAGCGCCTGCTCCTTGCCAACAAGGAGAGCGTGGTCTGCGGGGGGCGCCTTCTGATGGAGACCGTTCGCCGGTCGGGGTGCGAGCTTCTTCCCGTCGACAGCGAGCACAATGCGATCTTCCAGTGCCTCTCGGGTGCTACGGAAAAGGCGAGGGCGGGAGCCCACATCATTCTTACGGCTTCGGGCGGACCGTTTCGCGGGCGCACGAACCTTGAGGGCATTACGCCTCAGCAGGCCGTTGCCCATCCGAAGTGGTCGATGGGACGCAAGATCAGCGTGGATTCCGCAAGCCTCATGAACAAGGGGCTTGAAGTGATTGAAGCGCGCTGGCTCTTTGACTTTGAGCCCGAACGCATCAAGGTGGTGGTGCATCCGGAGAGCATCGTGCATTCGGCCGTCGAGTTTGAGGACGGTGCGGTCATTGCGCAGCTGGGTTCCGCCGACATGAGAACGCCGATTGCCTATTCGCTCGGCTGGCCCGAACGCCTGGACGGGTGCGCCAAGCGCCTGAGCCTTTCGGAAATCGGACGACTCACCTTTGAAGAGCCTGATGTGAAGACCTTCCCGCTTCTGCAGGCCGCCTATGATGCGCTTGCCGAAGAAAACGGCGCCACCATCGTGCTCAACGCCGCCAACGAGATCGCGGTCGAGGCCTTCCTTGAAGGACGCATCGGCTTTACCGACATCTTTGCCACGGTGCGCAACATGATGGAGAAAATCGAAGCGCCGCTGCCGGGATCTGTGGACGAAATCATCGAGCTCGACCGCGCCGTTCGCGCGAAGACCCTCGAGCACATCGCGGCGCGCTGAGCAGGGTTCAAAAGCAGGGTTCAAAAGCGGGGTGCGCACGGGCAGAGACGGAAACATTGCGTTTCCGGATTTGCCCTCAAGTCGCCTCTAAGTACAATAGCGCCATATACGAAAAAACGATCCCGGGCGTTCCGCCGGCCTTGACCGGCGAAATGCGCCTTCCCATTGCGTCGGGCCGCAGGCCCGACCCTCTCGCTGCATGCCACTCCTTCAACGTCTAAAGTCCAAGCTCAATCCCAGCTTATTAAGACTAGTCGGCTATCTGAAGCCGCATAAGGGAAAGCTTCTTCTCTCCGTTTTCTTCATGATCGGCGCGGGCGCCGCATCGTCCCTGATTGCCAAGCTTCTTGGCATGCTCACCGACGTCGGCTTCTATGATCAGGAGGCCTGGATCATCACGGCCGCGCCGATCGCGCTCATCCTGATTTCCGTTCTGCACGGCGGCAGCATGTTCATGAGCAACTATCTGCTCGGCAAGACCAGCCAGTCGGTTCTCGTGAAGCTCAGAGGCGAGATCTTTCACAAGCTCCTGCGCTGGCCGGCCGAAACATACCAGAAGAATTCGACGGGCAACGTGACCTCAAAGTTCATCTTCGAGGCCAACGTGGCGCTTTCGAACGCGAGCAAGTCCTGCATCATTCTCGTGAGGGACAGCGTTCAGGTGCTCGCGCTCACGTGCGTGCTCGTCTGGAACAACTGGATGCTCGCCATCGTTAGCCTCGTCATCGCGCCGATGATCATCATGCTTTTGCGCTGGATCAACAGACGCATGAAGAAGATCATGCAGACCTGCCAGGCGTCCTTTGCGTCCATTCTCGAGCGCGTGAAGGAAATCTACGAAGGCCACCGCCTGATCAAGCTGTCCGACGCGTACGGCGTTGAGAGCGAGCGTTTCAAGCAAATCAACGACGGCGTGAGCCGGATGATGATTGACATGACGAAGGTGACCTCCATGGGCACGCCGATCACGCAGGTGATCTTCATGTCGGGCGTCGCCGTCGTGCTCGCCTTTGCGATGTTCCAGATCAGCGAGGGGCAGATCACCATGGGCGACTTCGTGACGTTCCTTGCGGCCCTCCTGCTTCTGATGCCGCCGCTGCGCAACCTCGCGGGCGTCAATTCGGGCTTCGTCATGATGGCCGTGGCGGCCGAGAGCATCTTCAATACGCTCGACGACAAGGACGAGCCCGATGAAGGGAAAACCGAACTCTCGACATGCCGAGGCGACGTGGTCTTTGAGCATGTGACGCTTCGCTATCCCAATGCCGAGCGCGATGCGGTGCACGACTTCAATCTCGAGGTGAAGGCCGGAGACTGCGTTGCGCTCGTGGGACTCTCGGGGTCGGGCAAGAGCACGCTCGTGCACATGATTCCGCGCTTCTGGAATCCGACCGAAGGGCGAATTCTGATCGACGGCGTCGATGCGCAGGAGGTCACGCTCGAATCCCTGCGCCGGCACATCGCCATCGTCTCTCAGGACGTCATCCTGTTTGACGACACGATCCGCAACAACATCATGTACGGCACGCCCGAAGCCACGGAAGAAGAGGTTTGGCGGGCCGTCGAGGCGGCGGCCCTTACCGACTTCGTCAAGTCGCTTCCTCAGGGGCTCGACACGCCCGTGGGCGAAGCGGGCGGCCAGCTTTCGGGCGGGCAGAAGCAGCGCATTTCGATTGCGAGGGCGTTCCTTCGCAATACGCCGATTCTGATTCTCGACGAGGCGACGAGCGCGCTCGACAGCGAGAGCGAAGAAAAAATCAAGGGGGCGCTGATGACCCTGATGAAGGGCCGCACGACTTTCATGGTCGCCCATCGCTTTGCGACGATCGAGCACGCGAACCTGATCGTCGCGATGTCGGACGGCGTCGTGAAGGAGGTCGGCACCCGCAAGGCGCTGCTTGAGCGCAACGGGCTCTTTGCCGAGCTCTCCCGCCTTCAGGCGCTTGAAGGCCACCATGAGCACGAGATTGAACACAAGGAAGAGATCCGAAAAGAAGAGGTGACGGCATGAGTTTGAAGGACAAGTTGGATCCGGATCTGCTTCGCCTCTACGCGTACTTCATGCCGCACAAGTGGCGTCTGGCGGTTGCGGTGATCTTTCTGATCGGGTCGGCGAGCATGTCGTCGGTGACGGCCACGCTGCTCGGCAAAATGACGGACATGGGGTTTTATCAGGAAGGCGGCGGCCTTGTGTGGGCCGCGCCGCTCGCGCTCGTGGGCGTGACGGTGGCCTTTGCCTTCTGCACCGTGATGAGCACGGCCCTGATGGCCAAGGTGAGCCAGGCCGTGCTCGTGCGGCTTCGCACGCAGCTCTTTGACGCGATCCTGCACTGGCCCGAGGCTGAGTATCAGCAGCATACGACCGGGCGCATCAGCTCGAAGTTCGTCAACGAGGCGACGATGGCGCTCTCGGGCGCGGCGCAGTCCTTCATCGTGCTCGTGCGAGATTCGGTGCAGGTGGCGGCGCTCCTTTGCGTGCTCTTCTGGCACGACTGGAAGCTCACGCTCGTCACCTTCGTGATCATCCCGGGACTCGCGCTCACGCTCCGCACGATTTCGCGACGCATCCGCCGCATCGTGAAGGAGAGCCAGGAAACGCTCGGCAGCATGATTTCGCGCGTGCAGGAAACCTATGAGGCCGAAAGCCTCGTCAAGGTGAGCAACACGTACGACTTCGAGGAGGAGCGCTTCAGAAAGGTGAACGACCGCATCCGCAAGCTCACCCTCAAGAACATCAAGCTCACCGCCGTGACGACGCCCGTGACGCAGCTCCTCACGATGGTGGCCATCGCCTGCGTGGTGGCCATGGCGCTCTTTCAGGCGCAGCAGGGAATGCTCACGATCGGCGAATTCATCACCTTCCTCTCGGCCCTGTTGCTCATGAAGGCTCCGATTCAGCATCTCTCGGGCCTCAACGGCACGTTCGCGAGCATTTCGGTGGCGGCGCGCAGCATTTTCGAGACGCTCGACGCGCCGCAGGAGTCGGACGAAGGCGAGGAGCTCGAAGTGGGACCGGGCGAAGGCGGCATCGACTTTGATCATGTCGTCGTGCGTTATCCGGGCAAGGACGAGCCCGCCGTCAAGGACTTCTCCCTGAGCGTTGCGCCGGGCGAGCGCGTCGCCGTCGTGGGACAGTCGGGCTCGGGGAAGACTACGCTCATCAATCTGCTTCCGAGATTCATCGAGCCGGAGTCGGGCAGCGTCAGGATCGACGGGCGCGACATCCGCGACTTCAGGCTGGGGAGCCTGAGAAGCAAGATCGCCTTCGTTACGCAGGACGTCGTGATCTTTGACGATACGCTCAGAAACAACCTCACGTATGGGCTCAAAAACGTCACGGACGAGCAGATTCAGGAAGCGCTTGAAGCCGCGTCGCTTACCGACATGGTGGCGGAACTCCCCGACGGGCTCGACACCCGAACGGGCGAGGGCGGGAGCCTCTTCTCGGGCGGCCAGAAGCAGCGCATTTCGATTGCGAGGGCGTTTCTGCGCAATGCGCCGATCCTCATCATGGACGAGGCGACGAGCGCGCTCGACAGCAAGACCGAAAAGCACGTCGCCGAGGCGATGGGCCGGCTTCGCGCAGGCCGCACCTGCCTCATCGTCGCGCACAGGCTCTCGACCATTGCGGACGTCGACCGCATCGTCGTCATGAAGGACGGCCGCATTGTGGAGTTGGGAAGCTACGCCGAGCTCATGGCGCTTGACGGCACGTTCGCACGGCTCGTGAGGTTGCAGACGACCTGAAAACTGCGAAGGCCGGCAACGTCCGGAAGGGTATTTGCTAGTCGATAAAAAAACTTGCCAAATCTACCGTCGGCAATGTGGCGTAGCGGGAAACTTGAAGTACGTAAGGTCATTGCTCACGCGGAATTGAGAAAAATTACTGAACCGCAGGCGTTAGCGGTGATTATGTTTGCATGCGACACGTGCTGACGCATACGAGGTTATGATGAGTTCAAACCATCAGAATCCATGCGAGCGACGCCATGCTTCTATCCGATTTTCCCGATCCCTT
>ERZ1026870.999-NODE-999-length-14010-cov-233.208599_pt1 | contig 14010 bp, 8 predicted proteins | sample MGYA00380165_ERZ1026870 | MGnify/ENA primary metagenome ERZ1026870 (study PRJEB33269, sample SAMEA4719801) | human gut metagenome | biome: human-associated habitat; feature: organic feature; material: feces | place: Cameroon | collected 2013-10 ...
TTAACCAATTCGTTTAAACTTGTTTCCAGGTGCAAAGGTAAAAGAAGGGGGCGAATGTGAATAACCGCGGGTGGAATGACCGAAGGGAATGGAACCTGCGGATAGCAGACATACTCTCTCTATCGTCCCCAAAGGGGGCGAACAGGAGCAAGACTGGATGTGGTTCGCCCCCTTCGGGGACCGGAAGTCATTTGCGAAGCTTAATTTTTTGTAGCATTATCTTTACAAAGCCGAAAAATCGCCCTGGGATGAGGCTCATTGAATATATGCGCTAAAATACGTATTTATATGTATCTTTATGTTAATTGGGGTGTCGCATTGGTACCAATGCGACACCTTGAACATAGGAAGTAGACACCTTTTTCGAAAATCACGACACCGTTTTTCGGGAAAAAATGCTATATTTGTACCCGTGAAATATAAAGTCTAAAAATCAAACAATTAAAGAATATGAGAACAAAACTTTACATGATTGCTCTCGCAGCAATGACCATGATTCTGGCGCTGTCTTCCTGCTCCGAGTCAGAAGACCTCCTCTCAGCGTTCCACAGCGACCCTAACGCTGTGCGCATCACTGCGCAAGTAGGTAAAGCATCTGCCAATGGCTTCACCCGCAGCTTTCCGCTGGGGGATGCCGAAGCGCAGACGAAGTTTAAAGATGGTGATATGATCAGCGTCCAGGCTGATGGCCAGGATGCCGTGACCTATCAGTTAAACAACAATGAATGGCAGCCGCAAGGCGGCAAGTTCCTGAAATGGGAAAGTAATGAGATGAATTTCACCGCCTACTACCCTGCTTCGTTCAACGGAACCATCACCCAGCCTACGGAATACACCAGCGTAGAATCGCTTGCTGCCGCAGACTTCATGTCGTTTAGCGGTCCGCAAACCAATACCAACAATAGCAATAACCTCACACTCACCATGGAGCGAAAAATGGCGAGAGTGGTAGTAGAGATTGATGGCTTCAAAGACCAGTATGCCGGAGCCACGATTGATAATGTCAATAGTCTTAGCATCTGTGGTGTGAAAGCGTATAAGCACAGCGATAACAAGTTCTATGCCCTTATCAAGCCATGCGAAGCACAAAACTCCGAAACCTTCATCTCTCTTGATGTAGCAGAAGGAGCAAGCAAAACAACAGAAACGCTCGCCGGCATCCCTGCTCTCACAGCCGGCAATAGCTATACCTATCAGCTCACCGTGGGTAAGGACAAGGTATCTGTTTCCGGTATCACCGTGAAAGATTGGACTACGGGAAATATTACAGGCGGAAATACCGATGTAAAAGACAAGACTCCTTATGTCACATTCTCAGCTCCTGCAGAGCAGATGTTTAAGATGGTATGTTATGGTGGTTATACCATTTCCAACCTTGAATATTCCGTGAACTTCGGAGACTGGAAAAAAGTAAAGGCTAACAGAGGCGTTACTTTTGGTGGAAAAAATGGCGGTCTACGCTTGCGCGGAAAGAATATAAAGGGTACTGCAGATCCTAATGATACAAGAATATATTCAACTATCACTTTCATCTTTGATAAAGATAAAGAAAAGGATGTAAATACTAATGTAATGGTGGCATGTACAGGTGATATCCGTACACTGTTGGATTACAGTAACTACGATAAAGTTAATACATCACAAGCCCGTTTCCTCAAATTGTTCTACAACTGTCAGGCATTAACTTCGGCACCCAAGCTGCCAGCAACAGATATCGCAAGCGACTGCTATAACGGCATGTTCTATTATTGTCGTTACCTTAAGAATGCCCCAGAGTTGCCTGCAACAATATTAAAAGACCAGTGCTACCAGAACATGTTCAACGCATGCGTTAGCCTTACAAAAGCGCCAAAACTGCCAGCTACAAAATTAGCTTTTAATTGCTATGCAAATATGTTCAGTTATTGTTATTGGTTGAAAGAAGCTCCTGAGTTGCCTGCAACAACGTTAGCATGGCAGTGCTATCAGGATATGTTCACTAACTGCAGTTTTAGCAAAGCTCCAAAACTCCCTGCAGAAATCATGAAGTCAAATTGCTATGCTGGTATGTTCACCGGATGCACCAATCTTACAGAAGCACCAGAGTTACCTGCTAAACAATTAGAAAGCTTCTGCTATTCTAGGATGTTCCAAGGTTGTACAAAATTGTCAACCGTCACAATGTTGGCACCAAGCGACCAAATTTCGGAAGCAACTAATTGCTGCTATAATTGGTTGGATAATGCCGGAACGAGTGCCACTTCCCGCACACTCAAAGTAATGGATGTGGATACGAAGATTACGGACGTGAAGATTGACGGATCTAAGGTTGAGGCATTTTACCATATTAATACTTCAAATTACGATCCTCAGTTTCAATTTTCTGGTCATTTCGGTGACCCAACCCCTATCTCTCCATACCGCACTGGCACAAAGCCTTACAGCAAAACAGACGGAAAGGCAAAAGCTACCTATGAGGCGATTCTGATTCCTCAAACCATCGCAAGCGGAAAGTTCATTGTCAGCTTCAAGGTGGATGGCAAGCTCTATGAGTGGGCATATAATAAGGATTTGACGCTGGCTCCTACCACCGCCTATACACTCAAGCTGATAGCCGGAGACGACAAGGTGCAGCCTGTATCCTTCTCTGTTGCTCCATGGGGCAAAGGAAATGGTGACGGTGAAAAGAAAGAAACCGATTAAAGGAAAGAAACCGAAAAAACAGATAATAACAAGATAAACGACAAGAATATGAAAACAATGAAGATCATGAGACGATTGATGGGATGCGCAGCCGCCATTCTGGCGCTGTCGGCATGCTCCGAATCAGAAGACCTCCTCTCTGCATTCCACAGCGACCCTAACGCTGTGCGCATCACTGCGCAAGTAGGTAAAGCATCTGCCGATGGCTTCACCCGCAGCAATCCGCTGGGTACTGCTGAAGAGCAGGCGAAATTCAATGAAAATGATGAGATTAGCGTCCAGGCTGATGGCCAGGATGCCGTGACTTATAAGTATGACGGCAAGGAATGGCAGCCACAGGGCAACAAGTTCCTGAAGTGGGAAAGCAATGAGATGAATTTCACCGCCTACTATCCTGCTACGTTTGATGGTAACCTCAACAACGTCACCCTGCCTGCGGAATATGATGAGGCTTCGCTTGCTGCCAACGACTTCATGTCGTATAGCGGCAAGCACAGCAATAAGAATGGCAATCAACTTTCTCTCACCATGGAGCGCAAAATGGCGAGAGTGGTAGTAGAGATTGCTGGCTTCAACGACCAGTATGCCGGAGCTACGATTGATAACGTCAACAGCCTCAGCATCTGTGGTGTAAAAGCGTATAAGCACAACGATAAGAAGTTCTATGCCCTTATCAAGCCATGCGAAGCCCAAAACTCCGCAACCTTCCTCTCTCTTGATGTGGCAGAAGGAGAAAGCAAAACAACAACAGAAAAGCTCACCGGCATCCCTGCTCTCACAGCCGGCAAGAGCTACACCTATAAGCTCACAGTGGGTAAGAACAAGATTTCCGTTTCCGGTATTTCCGTAGCAAACTGGAATACGGGGACAATTACAGATAATGGTAAAGCAGAACTATTCTCTCCATACGTCACCTTTACGGCAGATGCTGAGCAAACGTTTAAGATGACCACTTATGGAGATTACACCATCTCAGGACTTCAGTATTCTGTGAATAATGGCAAATGGCAAAATGTTGTGGTAGATAAAGAAGTCACCTTCGGTGGAACAAATAGCACCCTTCGTTTACGTGGCACGAACATTAATGGAACAGCATATCACTATATTAAAAAATATTCAACCATCACATTTACTGATAAAAATGTGAAAGTAGCTTGCACAGGCGACATCCGCACGCTGCTGGACTGGAAAAACTATAAGACGGTAGATACCCAAAATGCCAAATTCTGTAATTTGTTCGATGGTTGCAGTGTATTAACCTCTGCCCCAGAATTGCCTGCTACAAAATTAGCTGATTACTGCTATTATGGTATGTTCTTTTGTTGTACAAGTCTCACGGCTGCCCCAGAATTAAAGGCTACAACGTTAGCAGTAAGATGCTATTCTAGTATGTTCGAAGGTTGTACAAAATTGTCAACCGTCACAATGTTGGCACCAAGCGACCAAATTACAAGCGCATCTGATTGCTGCAAAGATTGGTTAACGAATGCTGGAACCGACGAAAGCGTACTCTCACTCATAATAAAAAATTATGAAGCCCATAAAGCATTGAAAGATAAAAGTTATCTTCCCGACAACTGGAAGGATGCGCAATATATATATACAACCGTTGAATGATGTCGAATAAAATTAGAACCCATCAGATTACGAAGTTTCGCACGTGGTTCAGGTACGGGCTGAAGGCCCAGAAGCTCCTAGCCCAGGGCAGCGCCCTGGGTATACATAGCAATCAGCAAGGCGCCCTGTAAGGGCAAAAGCTTTGTTATTGCTGGGGCTTTGAAGGCTTTTGCCCTTACAGGGCGACAGGCTTGCGTCCATCATTACCCAGGGCGCTGCCCTGGGCTAGGAGCTTCTGCCCTTTCAGGGCGTGCTGCACAAAAGGATGAGGCTGACTGATTATGCGTACTAAAATACAAAAATGAAATGTATAATTTATAAACAAAGAATAAACATGAAAACAAAGTATTACATGATTGCTCTTGCAGCAATGACCATGATGCTGGGCAGCTGCTCAGACAGCGAGAATACAATAGGCACCGAGGCGCCTAAGTCAATCACCGTTTCTACAAGCATCGGCAAGATGACCCGTATCACTACGGACGCCAAGGGAACACAGACTTTCTCTGAAGGAGATGAAATCAGCGTGTATGCCTGGACAGGAAGTGCAGAAAATGTTCCTGCTGCCGCTGGAAGAGTGGTAAACAACGCCATCAACAAGCTCACCGACAAGGTTTGGGTGGCCACACCACAGATGTTGTGGAAGAATAATGTGGATAAGCATTACTTCATCGGCATCTACCCTACCAAGAACGTTGACAACCTTACTGCCGACACCTATACCTTCAATGCAGAAAACCAGGCGGCAAGCGACCTGCTGGTGGCTGTAAACACCAATGGTCTCTCCTATACCAAGGATGCCAAGGACCCCGTGAAGCTCGAATTCACCCACGTGATGGCGAAGATGGTGGTGAACCTTTCCTACAAGAACCAGTGGGGCGGCACTCCTACCGTAAAGAACGTGGTGGTTTCGGATGCCATAAATGAGGCTACCATCAACTACCTCACCAAGGCAGTGACCCCTACGACTACAGCCAAGGCAGATTTCGAGGTTCCTGCTACGGCAGCCAACACCCAGTATGTTTCAGTGCTCATTCCTCAGAATGGCATTCAGAAGATTGCCATCACCATCGGCGATAAGACTTTCATCTACGACAACGGAACTCCGTTCACGTTTGAGAGCGGCAAGATTACCACCATCAACCTGGAGGTAGGTCGTGACCAGGTGATTCTCGACGAAGTGAAGATTTCTGATTGGGCAGATGGCAACACCTTCCATGGCGAGGCATTCGATTAAAATCGGAGAAATATCAATAAGATAAGATTATAACATAACATTAAAAACAGAACGATTATGAAAGCTATCAAGTTTTTCGCAATATCAGCCATGGCTGCAGCCATGATTACCAGTTGCTCTAGCGAGGACGAACTGTCACAGAGCAATTATCCTAGTGACAACATTATCCGCGTTACTGCAGGAGTGAACAATGCCAAGACTCGTGCTGAGGGACAAGGCGTTACTGCTATGGACAAGCCTTTCTCTCTGACCATCGTGAACAGGAATACAGAAAGCACCGAATTGGCTGCGAAATATACCTATAAAGATAAGGTGTTCTCAAAGAGTTCATCTGGCGACTGGACCTGCTCAGAGACTCTGCTTTGGCAGAAAGCCACAACACCTGTAGACATCGTGGCTTTTGCTCCGGCTCAAGAAAACAAATTCAGAGGTGTTTGTGATAATGATAGAAATATCAAGCCTATAACTTATAGCGTGGCTTCCGACCAGTCTACATCGTCTGACAATAACGACTTGTTGTACTATTATGCTCCAGGCTTCAACCCTGGCAAAAGTCTCGTGGATAAGAAGCTGAATATCCAGTTCAATCATGCTTTCTGTATGATTGATATCAATGTGACTTTGGGAACCGAGTTCAACAAGCCTGAGGTTCTTAAAGAATCCCCTATCGTAAAGGTGACCTTAGGAGGAACCAAAATTGCGGCAAATGTAAATGTTACAAACGCTGCTAGTGTCGTAACAGCCAGCGAAGAAGCTGCTGCTACCGACATTACCACCACCAAAGGTTCCTTCACACCGGCTGAAAATGCAGATAAGAAAGCAGATCCAGAAAAGAACGCCATCTCACGCTTCTCTTGCATTGCCATCCCACAGACGGTTGGAGCCAACACCTTCAAGGTGTCTTTGATGACTGCCGACAAGCTCTATGAATGGACTTCAGATAAAGAGATTACCCTGCAGAGCGGCTACAGATATACCCTCAATCTTAGCATGGGTAATGATGTGGTATTGTTGAAGGGTGGCAGCATCTCCGCTTCTCCATGGACAGAAGGAGACACTGGTGACAAGCCTCTTGAGACAGACTAAAGAATATGAACTTAAAATAGAACGACTATGAAATATCAGAAGATATTGGGTCTTGTAGCAACAGCCGGCTTATTGCTGGCTGGCTGCGCTACAGATTCCGACAACAGTAATACATGGCTCAGCGACCCGAATGCCGTTCACGTATCGGCTTCGGTGGGCAGCATCTTTACCCGAAGCAATCCGGCTGCATCTGATGAAGCCAAACAGATGAGTTTTAATACTGGTGATGTGATGGGTGTCAGCAATAATGGCACATCGATCACCTATACCTACAATAAAGACACCAACGACTGGCAGCCAGGTAGTGGAAGTTATCTGGTATGGGATAAGAATGACCTCAAATTCCAGTGCTGGTATCCTGCTGATGGCAAGAATTCCTTCAGCAAAGGCTATATCCAGGAAGACCAGAGCAATGAAACGGAGATTGCGAAATCAGATTATATGACGGCAGCGGTAACCGACCTTAAAGAAATTCCTGGTAGCCGCCAGCTTGATGTGACATTGGTGCGCAAGACTGCCCGTCTGATTCTTAATATCCAGAGTTTCAACGACCAGTTTGATGCCAACACCACCAAGGTCAACCATATCCGCATCGCAAGCAATGCATCTACTGATGCCAGCGAATCATCTATCGTCAACATCAAGCCTTTGCAGAATGGCGAGGGTGGAATCGGCACAACCTATACTGCCCTGGTTATTCCTGGAAAAGTAGAGGGAAAGCTCTATTTCACTACTGATGAATCCGCCGAAACTCCGCTTGTTGTCAAGACAGGAACATTGGAAGCCGGCAAGAGCTATACCTACAATCTTATTGTGGGTAAGAACAAGGTGACTATAGGTAATGTTACTGTGGCTGAATGGGGAACTGATAAGATTGATGGCGGAAAGGCAGAAGAATATATCCCATACGTCACCTTTACGGCAGAGAAAGCCCAAAAATTTATGATGAAAACCAATGGCAACTATAACATCTCTGGGCTTGAGTATTCTGTGAACTTCGGGGACTGGACAACTGTTGAGGCTAATAAAGAAGTTACCTTCGGTGGAACAAATGGCGACCTTCGCTTACGTGGCACGAACACTGATGGAACTGCGTCTGCATTGGATAAATATTCAACCATCACATTTACGGATAGTAATGTGCCAGTGGCTTGCACAGGTGATATCCGCACATTGCTTGACTGGGATAACTATACTACAGTAAATACAGAGAATGCGATGTTCATTAAATTGTTCGAAAATTGCAGTGTATTAACTTCTGCCCCGGAATTGCCTGCTACATCGTTAGCTAATAACTGCTACTTTTGCATGTTCTCGAGGTGTACAAATCTCAAATCTGCCCCAAAATTGCCTGCTGAAGTGTTAGCAAATCAATGCTATGCCTATATGTTCTCGGGATGTACAAATCTCAAAACTGCCCCAGAATTGCCTGCTAAAGCGTTAGCAAATCAATGCTATGACAGTATGTTCTCGGGGTGTACAAATCTCAAATCTGCTGAATTGTCTATAGAATTTCTTAAACGAGGCTGCTGTAGCTCTATGTTCAATGATTGTACAAACCTGTCATCTGTCACAATGTTAGCACCAAGCAAAGAAATTACATCAAGCGGATTCTCTTATTATTTGGATTACTGGCTCAATAATGCCGGAACAGACCAAAGCGTACAAAACCGCACACTCAAAGTACAAGATAAGGCGGCTTACGAAGCACTGAAAGCAAATGCCAGCTATCTCCCTACCAACTGGCAGATAGGCAAATGCACCGTTCTTGATAAAGACGGCAATGCAATAACAGAATAATAACCAAGAGCGCAACCCCGCCAGGCGTCCCGGCGGATTTGAAATCCGCCGTAAAAAAAGGTTCGACCTATTAAAACCGGGGGATTTGTAATCCCCCAACACAACAAAAGGGAAAGCATTCTCCTTTGCTGCGGATTGCAAATCCGCAGAGCCTAAATAGGTTAGGACATTTTTTAACGCCGGATTCCAAATCCGGCGGAACGCCTAACGGGGAACGCCCATAACTCTAAAAACATAGCGAGATGAAAGCAATACAATTTTTCGCAATAACGGCATTGGGGGCTGCCCTGTTTGCCAGTTGCTCCAATCAGGAGGAACTGGCAACGGGCAGCTATCCTAGCGACAACCTCATCCGTGTTACTGCCGGAGTAAACAACGACATGACACGCGGCGATGAGGCGACTACTGCATTGACCAAGGATTTCTCGCTGACTGTGGTGAACCAAACGAATGATAAATACAGTTATGCCAACGAGATCTTCTCATTGAACGGCGGCACCGAATGGACCTGCAGCAACAAACTGTTGTGGCAGAATTTAACAACCCCGGTTGAAATCGTGGCTCTGTATCCCGCAACGGATGCCAGCAAATTCTCCGGCGTGTACACAAAAGAGAACAACACCATCGGCACGATTACTTATAGCGTAAACTCCGATCAGAGCACAGCCGCTGAGGCTGACGACCTGCTCTTATATCATAACGCCAATTTCGTACCGAAGAATGATCTGAAAGAAGAAAAACTGGATATCCAATTCAATCATGCCTTCTGCCGGGTAGATATCGAAGTAACCATCGGCTCCGAATTCAATGCAACCAATGGTCTTGCTGCAAATCCTATCAAAGGAATCAGGGTAGAAGGAACAAAGATTGCTGCTGATATCGATTTAGCCTCAGCATCTCCTACCATTACCGCAAAAGGAGATGCAACCAGCATCATCCCTACCCCGGGCAATTTCACCCCGGCAGCCAGTGCAGCGAATCAAGCCATAGCCAGATATTCCTGTATGGTGATTCCGCAAGCCGCCTACTTGAACATTGTGCTGCATACCAGCGACAGGGAATATGAATGGACTGGCACACAGATGGCGTTGGAGAGCGGCAAACAATACACCCTGAAGCTGAACATGACCAAGAAGTCAACAACGGCAAGGAAGTTCATCCTCAGAGAGAGAAAGTGAAAAGATAACGCAAAAAGAGACAGAACATGAACAAGACGATAAAACTCCTTTGCACATGGGCAGCCGGCCTGCTCCTGGCAGGATGCAGTTCGGAAGCTGATATGTCAAAGCTGATGGATTGGCAAAGCAATCCCGATGCCGTTCACTTCACGGCATCGGTGAATAATGCCACCACCCGAACCAATCCTGCTGCAACTGATGATGCCCAGACAAAATTCAAAGAGAACGACCAGGTTACCGTGTCCAACAATGGTAACCAGGCCGACTATGCCTATAACGGAACATCTTGGGCTCCTGCCATTGCCGACAAGTATCTGTTGCTGGACAAGTCCAATCTGAAATACAACTGCTGGTATCCTGCCGGTGGCAATAACACCGCCACCGTCGGCTATCTGACTGCTGACCAAAGCTCAGAAGAACTCATGGCGAAGTCTGATTATATGAATGCAGAGAAAGCCCTCCAATCAGCCGATGAAGCTCTCAACTTCAATCTAGAGCGCAAGACAGCCCGCCTGGTTCTCAAAATCAGCGGATTCACTGATGTGCCTGGAACCATCAAGCACGTTCGCATCGTCAGCAAGGCTTCAACGGCAGCGGGGGAAGCAAATACCATCGACATCACGCCATTTGCTCAAAAAGGCGAAGGTGAAATCGGTGGTATAGGTACCACCTATACTGCCCTTGTAATCCCAGGCGAAGTAGTTGCCATGTTCTATTTCACAAATGATATGAGCGATGCAAAACCTCTTACGATGACAACAAACGTCACCGCAGCAGGCAGCAGCTATATCTATAACCTGAATGTAATCAAAAGAACGAAAATTGAAGTAACAGGAATCACCGCAGGGCCATGGACTGCCAACGAAACTACAACAGGCTATTTAACCCCAATTCCATACGTCACCTTTAAGGCAGATACTGAGCAGAAGTTTAAGATGACAACCCAAAATTACACCATCTCAGGGCTTGAGTATTCTGTAAATGATGGCGAATGGCAAGATGTCGAGGCAGACACAGAAGTTCCCTTCGGTGGAGAAAATGGCACACTCCGCTTGCGTGGTACAAACCAAAATGGTACTGCAACAAGCACGGTAACCTACTCTACCATCAAGTTTACTGTTGCCAATGTGAATGTGGCATGTACGGGTGATATCCGCACGCTGTTAAACTGGAAAAACTATACAACAGTTGATACCCAAAATGCCAGATTCTGTTCTTTGTTCTATGATTGCGCTGTATTAACCTCTGCCCCAGCATTGCCTGCAACAAATTTAGCAGAAAAGTGCTACGCAAGTATGTTCAAAGGTTGCACAAATCTTGAAACTGCCCCAGCATTACCGGCTACATACTTAGTAGGCTACTGCTATTTTTATATGTTCGCTGATTGTAAAAATCTCAATACAGCACCAGAATTGCCGGCTACACACTTAGCTCTTTTTTGCTATTACGGAATGTTCCAAGGCTGTAGTTCGCTTCAAAAGGCACCAGATTTGTCGGCTACAGACTTACAATATAACTGCTACACTAATATGTTCTGTAATTGCACAAACTTGACATCTGTCACGATGTTGGCACCAAGCGACCAAATCTCAGGATATTACTTCACAGATTGGTTGAAGAATGCAGGAACAAAGGAAGGAATAACCCGCACTCTCAAAGTAAAAGATCCGATTGCCTATAATAAATTGAAAGACGAAGGTGTTCTTCCCACAGATTACTGGCTGATAGGGAAATGTATGGTGGAATGGTGGAATGGTAATTCGATGTAAGTGATAAGGGCGTCCCGGCGGATTTGAAATCCGCCGTAAAAAAAGGTTCGACCTATTAAAACCGGGGGATTTGTAATCCCCCAACACAACAAAAGGGAAAGCATTCTCCTTTGCTGCGGATTGCAAATCCGCAGAGCCTAAATAGGTTAGGACATTTTTTAACGCCGGATTCCAAATCCGGCGGAATGCCTAGCGGATAACCTCCGGTCCCCGAAGGGGGCCAACTTTCAATAACCGCTGGTGGAATGACCGAAGGTCATGGAACCTGCGGACAACCAATAGTAGGGAGAAAGCGTCCCCAAAGGGGGCGAACCGCATCCAGTCTTGCTCCTGTTCGCCCCCTTCGGGGACGATAGAGAGTATGTCTGCTATCCGCAGGTTCCATTCCCTTCGGTCATTCCACCAGCGGTTATTCACATTCGCCCCCTTTGGGGACGGTAGGATGGCACTTGCGAAAGTAAATAATAAAACAATAATAATATGAGAACAATGAAAATAATGAAACGAATGATGGGGCTCGCAGCAGCCATTCTGGCGCTGTCAGCCTGCTCCGAGTCAGAAGACCTCCTCTCTGCATTCCACAGCGACCCTAACGCTGTGCGCATCACTGCGGAGGTAGGTAAAGCATCTGCCAATGGCTTCACCCGCAGCTATCCGCTGGGCGCTACTGAAGCTGACCAGAAGAAGTTTAAAGAAGGTGATAAGATAAGCGTCCAGGCTGATGGCCAGGATGCCGTGACCTATCAGCTTAACGGCGATGAATGGCAGCCGCAGGGCAGCAAGTTCCTGAAATGGGAAAGCGATAAGATGAATTTCACCGCCTACTACCCTGCTTCGTTCGATGGCAACCTCGACAAAGTCATCCTGCCTGCGGAATATGATGAGGCTTCGCTCGCTGCCAACGACTTCATGTCGTATTACGGTTTGGAAACCAATACCAATGGCAATCAACTTACTCTCACCATGAATCGCATGATGGCGAGAGTAGTAGTAGAGATTGATGGCTTCAAAGACCAGTATGCCGGAGCTACAGTAAATAGCCTCAGCATCTGTGGTATAAAAGCGTATAAGCACACCGACGGCAAGTTCTATGCCCTTATCAAGCCATGCGAAGCCCAAAACTCCGCAACCTTCCTCTCTCTTGAAGTAGCAGAAGGAGCAAGCAAAACAACAACAGAAACGCTCACCGACATCCCTGCTCTCACAGCCGGCAATAGCTATACCTATAAGCTCACCGTGGGTAAGGACAAGGTATCCGTTTCCGGTATCACCGTGAAAGATTGGACTACGGGGGATATTACTGGAGGTAAAACAGAAGAATGCCCTACCCCATATGTCACATTTACGGCAAATGGGGAGCAAAAGTTTAAGATGACAACCAAAAATTACACCATCTCAGGGCTTGAGTATTCTGTGAATAATGGAGATTGGGCAACTGTCAAGGCAGGCACAGAAGTTCCCTTCGGTGGAACAAATGGCACCCTTCGTTTACGTGGCATAAACCCAAACGGAACTGCGAATGGTTCCACTAGGTATTCAACCATCACATTTACTGATCCAACTGTAGATGTAGCTTGCATAGGCGACATCCGCACGCTGCAGGACTGGAGAAACTATAATATAGTAGAGACCGGAAATGCCAGATTCTGTTTTTTGTTCCTTAATTGCAGTGTATTAACCTCTGCCCCAGAATTGCCTGCTACAACGTTAGCAAATTACTGCTATTATGCTATGTTCAGTGGATGTACAAATCTCACGGCTGCCCCAGAATTACCTGCTACAACATTAGAAAATGACTGCTATTCAGGCATGTTCCAGGGTTGTACAAGTCTCACGGCTGCCCCAGAATTACCTGCTACAACATTAGCAGGAAGCTGCTATACAAACATGTTCCATGCTTGTACAAGTCTCACCTCTGCCCCTGAATTGCCTGCTACAACATTAGAAAATGACTGCTATGCTGACATGTTCAAGGGTTGTACAAGTCTCACGGCTGCCCCAGAATTGCCTGCTACAAAATTAGCATCTTTCTGCTATTATGAAATGTTCTATGGTTGTACAAGTCTCAAGTCTGCACCAGAATTGTCTGCTACAGAATTAGCGGAAGCCTGCTACTGTAGAATATTCAATGGTTGTGAGAATTTGTCATCTGTCACAATGTTGGCACCAAGCGACAAAATTAAAGATACATCTGATTCCTTTAATTATTGGTTGAACGGTGCTGGAACAAAGGATGGAATTACACGCACACTCATAGTACTAGATGAGGCTGCCTATAATGCGTTGGTAAATAATGAAGCTTATCTTTATCTTCCTGCCATCTGGAAGAAAGACCAATGCACCGTGAAGTATTATACCCCAAAACCATAACATCCCCAAAAGGGTCTATATGCCACTCTTCATCGTGGCGTATAGACCTTTTTATGAATCAGGGATATCGAAGGATTCATTATATTCCACATTATATAATTCTAATGGAATATGCGTGCACCGAAATTCCGTTACACAATGTTAAATATCATATTTGGAATGCATATTCTTAAACAAAAAGTTGGCATTTTGGAATGAAATTAGTAATTTTGCAGCAACAGTTCCTGCCACGCCTCTTCTTGAAAGCGTACCACGGCAGGACTTCGTGTTT
>ERZ1026870.1003-NODE-1003-length-13979-cov-3.354496_pt1 | contig 13979 bp, 12 predicted proteins | sample MGYA00380165_ERZ1026870 | MGnify/ENA primary metagenome ERZ1026870 (study PRJEB33269, sample SAMEA4719801) | human gut metagenome | biome: human-associated habitat; feature: organic feature; material: feces | place: Cameroon | collected 2013-10 ...
GATAAATGTCGTTTACTGGGATATATAATTCTTACCGGTTCGGGGTCAATTTTAAATTCCGTCAGAATGGCGGTTAAGTCGCCACGCTCCAGTGACCGGAACGCCAGGTAATCAGGAAGCTGGATAATGCCAAACCCGGCAATAGCGGAAGAAAGCATCGCTTCGGAACTGTCGATATCCATTCGGCCAGGTCCGTCGTAGAGGAAATACCCCTCAGGTGTTTGATAACGCCAGACACGCCGTTTATCCGCGCTGCGGAAAAAAATGGTGTCATGCCGGGAGAGATCTTCGGGCACCACAGGTACGCCACGTAAAGCGAGGTATTCCGGTGACGCACAGGTCACCATGTGCTGAGTGGCAATGGTGCGGGTCAGGATCCTGGAGTCATCTTTTGGCTCACCAATACGTATGGCAATGTCGAATCCCTCCTCGATGAGATCAACATAGCGATCACTGAACACAATATCGGCGCGTAATTCCGGCCATTTTTTTAAGAACCTGTCGATAACCGGAAGAATATGCCGTTGCCCAAGAGAAAGTGGCGCGGTGAGTCGAAGCGTGCCCGTGGGTTTTTCCCGCCGCAGCGCCATGGTGGCATCGACCTCTTCCAGATCCTCCAGAATCTGTTTACAGCGGTCATACATAATCCGCCCTTCTTCCGTCAGGCTGAGCTGGCGTGTTGTCCTGTTAAGAAGGCGTACACCCAGCTGTGCTTCCAGCCGCGTAATACTCTTGCCAATAGCCGACCGTGAAAGACCCACACTCGACGACGCACGGGTGTAACTTCCCGAGTCGACAGCCGCGACGAAGGCGGCAATATCGCCAATACGATTCAGTTCCATGAGCTCACTCTCGTTATGGAAGCGTCTGCTTCCCCTGATATGGGAATCACATTCCCCAAATTTTCGATTACTCTTCACATTAGCTTAACAACAAGCCGTTAACAGAGAAGTTTTATTTTTCGTACATCCGCTATGCAGCACGTTTGACTAACATACTTCCCACCTTTCTGGTGGCGAAGTCATACTCAGGAAGTGAGAAAACTCATGATGTTAAAAGAATCAGATGCCATTCTTGATGAAGTGATGATCGCATGGTCCGGTAAACGTCAGTGGCCAACCTTTATGGGTGATAACGTCGTTTACGAAAGTAATCATCAGGGAAATGCTTCAGGAGAGTTTGCTGTCAGGCAACTGTTTGAAGATAACTTTCCCGGTGGAATGACCGTCAATGTCAGTACCACCAATAAAGTGGTCCGGTCTCAAAACGGATCCAGTACAGTTGCCGCCTATTTCTTCGGAGATACAACGGATATGCGGCTGGAAAAGAATGACAAGGTCAATTTTGGTGGAATGATCATCATTAATACCGTCAAAGGCGCTGTCGTACGCGTACGCGTCCATTTAAACTGGCTTAAAGGTAACAAAAATATTGTCCATCACTGGCATTTCCCTTATGAACGCCAGTGGCAGCCTGGCGACAGTGTTTCTCCCCTGATCAGCGAAATTGATGCCCCATGGCATTCTTATACACAAGCGCATACACCTTTAAGTGATGAAGACGCGATTGCCGGAGCCTGGTACCAGTACGCATGGGCGCTGGATATGGCGGATTTTAGCTTATTTGTAGGTGCGTTTTCTGACGATGCGACGGCGGACTTGCCTCCTATGGGGAAACTAAAAGGACGTCGCGTGCTGGTCGCGACGCTAAAAGCCTTCAGAATGCCCTGGCCCGCAATTCAGCATTATGGTGTACCTTTACAAATCGACATTGCTGATGATCGCCAGTCTGCTTCGTTGCTACTCGGGCGTATTATACCGGAACAGGATAAAACTCCGGACGGAGATGCCTTGTACGGTGCGCATTATAAAATTGAGCTGAAAAAAGAAGACGGTGAATGGAAAATGTCACGCATGGATTATTTTCCAGGCTGGTTCACCATAAAAAATGAGGATTGATCTTGCGTTATTGCAGGAGTACCCGTCATGAAAAAAATAATTGGTTTAACTGGCGTTATGAATAGCCCCTCAAGAACCGAGGGGCTGGTCAATCATTTATCAGAAGCATTCGTATCCCGGACAGGATATGCCCATTCTTCGATCACCCTGAAAGACTTTGGCGAGAGCCTGCCGCTCGCCAGGACACTGAATGATCTCGACCATCATGCACGTCAACTGGTTGATGAGATTGTCAGTGCGGACGCACTGATTGTCGGCGTCCCCACCTGGAACGCAGGTTATCCGGGGATGTTCAAACATTTATTCGATCTTATTCCGCCGGATGCCATTGCGGGTAAACCTGTTATTTTATCTGCAACGGGAGGTTCGGACCGTCACGCGTTAATGCCCGAATATCAGCTAAGGCCATTATTTACGTATTTACGCACGCGGGTCGCAACAACAACGTTATTTGCCACCACGAATGATTTTGATGGCCATCAACTTTCAGCAGAATTTGAAGAAAGAGTGCTGCGCGCAGTTGATGAATTAAAAACACTGGTTCATTGATATCAAAGCAAGCAAAGACCCAGCCACATAATCGAAGGTAATTTTATGCTCAGCAGACAGTCAATGTTAAATGGCAATTTTCTCCGTTTTCATGAGGGGCTGGCTGCCAGCAAAGGATACTGGAGCGCAGGGAGGCTGAAATCGTCCATGCAGTCCATCCTTAAGGCGCGCCCGGAGGGTGCGCCTGTCTGGTTATTCGCTTACGGTTCTTTGATGTGGAATCCCACCATCGCGATAGAAGAAATGCAGCGGGCCAGAATAGATGGATGGCAACGCCGGTTCTGCATACGATTACTGACGGGACGGGCCACACCAGAATCCCCTGGGAGAATGTTGTCACTTGATAAAGGAGGCATGACGGAAGGGATGATGTTCAGGATCCCTGAAGACTCACTTGAAGATGAGCTCAGCATCATCTGGATGCGCGAAATGATTACCGGTCTGTACAAGCCAGTCTGGGTGGATGCGCTAACCGGTACCGGAGAGACAATTAAAGCCTTAACCTTTGTCTCCGACCGCGAGCACCCCTGTTATGAAGCTGACAGCTCTGCAGTGACCTCTGCAGAATTTATCTCTCGGGCCTGTGGGGAGTTAGGGACAAACCGCGAGTATGTAGAACGACTGAATTCGACACTGACTGACTGGGGTATAAATGACAACTATGTCTCGAACATCCTTATTCAGATAATGCAAAGGGAAAGTGTCTTGTGCTGAATATGACGACGAAGTGACCTGAATAATGATTTTTAATAAATACGTTACAGTCAGGGAGGGTTTTCCTAGCAGTAAATTGGGAGAGATTACACTCTCTCGGGCTCACTCTGGAAGAGCTTGTCCGGAAAAAATATAACGTAACCTCTCCTGACAGCAGATTCAATAGCCCAGTCACATTCTGTGGCTTATTGAACTCCGGGCTAGGGGGGGCTGTATCTGACCTCTGCGATATCAGTGGATATACCATTGTTAGTATCAGACAAAATAGTGAGTGATGGGAATCCGGTTCGTTAAACCTTAAGGATTTTTATCAAAAAATATGCCATACTGCCTTTGAAATCACCTGTCACAGATGGATCCTAAAGGAAAAATAGCAATTGAATACGATTATTCGTGAGTTTAAACAATCTGATTCCTGTGAGTTTTTAGATATTGTAAGAGATTTACAGGTGTTTGAACTGGAGATTTATGACAGAATGATGTCCCCTGATGAGATTGGACAGTAGTACATAGATGAGTTATTAGTTCAATGTCGGGAAAATGAAGGGTTTATATTGGTCGCCGAAAGAAATGGAAAACTAATTGGCTATGCAACAATATTTACCAAAGTTGAACAAACCGGGGAAATTGACGAGGTAGCATTCACTTATGCCTTTATCAGTCATATTTCTGTAACTCCGGAAGCCCGGGGTACAGGGGCAGGGAAACTCCTTTTAAGTGAGTGTGAGGCACGGGCTAAATCTGCAGGCCAGAAATGGTTAAGAATTGCCGTTCTTGCCAAAAACATGGTAGCCAGAGACATTTACAGAAACATTGGATTCCATGATCATCACATTACAATGGAAAAGTTAATAAGTCAGTAAGCGTCATTCCCCCAGAGCCAGTCTGTGTCGTTATGACGGGCCAACCTGTCAAAGCGGCACGACATCTCTTGGGGAAAGTACCAGTATCAAACTCTTCCATTACCTTGATAAAACCAGCGTTCAGCGGCCCTCTCATCAGATTTTGGTTTGCAACACTTTGCTGTCTATATTGATGCTATTGATAACGCGGCAGAAAAATTCGTAACTGCCGGGGGGACTCTTTTTTCCACCATTAACCAGATATTCGGTGAGATTAAAGGTGTGGATGAGCGTAACCCTGTCGTATATGGCAAAGCCCCATAGGGAACGGTTGTTTAACTGGTCACTTATCCTTCCGGTATTAACTATCCGGACGATAGCGAAGCACGCCGTTATACTCCTCCCCAGGTGCATTAAAAAGCTATTGTAAATTTATCTCTTTAAATACTTCCCATGTTCTCAGTGAATAATGACATATGACAATCTGGCAGATGCGGATAGTGTTAAATATGCAAATAATGTTTTGCGATAATATATAACCATTTTACCATGTCTGATATCTTCAAAAATAACGTAACTGTTCATATCATTACTCATCCGTAATGGGCATATTCACTGAATAATATTAAAGAACTATCCATTGGGTAAGCCTATGAGCGATGATAAATTCTCTGATAATGAGCGACTTAAGTCCGAAAGTAATCTTTTGCGGGGGACAATTAAACAGGATTTAACGAATGATATAACGGGCGGGTTTCTTGGCGATAATTTCCAGCTTATCCGGTTTCACGGTATGTATCAGCAGGATGACCGGGATATCCGGTCTGAACGCGCAGGGCAGATGCTGGAACCCTTACATACGGTAATGCTACGGGTACGCCTGCCAGGTGGCATCATCACGCCAAAACAATGGGAGGGGATCGATGAATTTGCCTCCGAACATACTCAATATGGCAGCATACGGATCACCAACCGTCAGGCATTACAACTTCATGGCGTACTGAAAAAAAATATTAAACCCGTTCACCAGCTGTTACACCGGCTGGGACTTGATTCGCGTGCAACAGCGGGAGATGTGAATCGCAATGTGCTCTGTACCTCTAACCCGGTAGAGTCAGACATACACCAGCAAGCTTATGACTGGGCGAAAAGAATATCTGAACATCTTTTGCCGAAGACAAACGCCTATGCCGAAGTCTGGCTTGATGGTGAGAAAGTGATTCAGCCTGAGGATGAAACAATTCTGGGTAACAGCTATCTGCCCAGAAAGTTCAAGACAGCCGTTGTCATTCCCCCACAGAATGATGTTGATCTTCATGCTAATGATCTTAACTTTGTCGCCGTTGGCGATAACGGTAAACTTCAGGGGTTTAACGTCATGGTCGGCGGCGGCCTGGCAATGACTCATGGCGACAAAAGTACTTATCCCCGCCTTGCCAGCGAGCTTGGGTTTATTCCTCTCGAATCCACTCTGGCTGTGGCTGAAGCCATTGTGTCAACACAGCGGGACTGGGGAAACAGAAAAAATCGACGTAACGCCAAAACAAAATATACGCTTGATCGAGTGGGGGTAGATGCCTTCAAAGCGGAAGTAGAGCTCCGTGCCGGCCTGGCATTTCAGGCCGTCAGGGCGTACAAGTTCACAGGCCGGGGTGATCGCATCGGATGGGTGAGTGGCAGTGACAATAAATATCATTTAACCCTCTTTATCCCAAGTGGCCGTCTGATTGACCGGCCCGGAAAACCAGTTAAGTCCGGACTTGCTGCCATTGCGAAAATTCATGAAGGTGACTTCAGGCTCACACCAAATCAAAATATCATAATTGCCGGCGTACAGGAGAAGGATCGGGAACTAATTGACAGCCTGGCGCGTCAGTATGGATTAATTGATGATTCAGTCACCCCGCAGAGAAAGCAATCTATGGCCTGCGTCTCCTTCCCAACATGCCCACTGGCAATGGCGGAAGCAGAGCGTGTATTACCTGGTATAATCGACAGACTGGATGCTATTCTTGTACGCAATCAGATATCTGCCGAATCATTCATTTTCCGTGTGACAGGATGTCCGAATGGATGTGGTCGCGCCATGCTGGCCGAAGTAGGCCTGGTCGGCCGGGGACCAGAACGTTACGATTTATACATCGGTGGGAATAAGGAAGGTACCCGTATACCTCGTCTTTATCAGGAAAATAGACATTTAGATGATATTGTTACCGAACTAGACTTATTGATTACTCGGTGGGCAGGCAACAGAAATGAGAACGAGGAATTTGGTGATTTCGCAATACGAAGTGGTATTGTTCAACCAGTTTTAAATTCAACAATTGATTTTTATCTTCAGGAGTAAAATGCTTAAGCCACTAGCAATAATCCAGTTAGGAGAGCCACCAGAAGACGTGCTTGAGCAGGTTGGTCAGCAAAATGAGTGGTTTAAGAAGGCATTATCTTTACCTAATGATAATGTCAAAATCTTCAGACCGGACCTGGATGAACCTATACCTCCCTCGGAGAATTTTTCTGGTGCAATTATAACAGGTTCCTGGGCCATGGTGACGGATTTGCATCCCTGGAGTGAGTTAACTGCGGAATGGATCAGAAAATCTCATAGTGATTGCCTTCCCTTACTTGGGGTATGTTATGGTCATCAGTTGATCACACATGCGCTTGGAGGACTGGTAGGAGATAACCCAACAGGTAGTGAGCGTGGTTTGCAGTTGATAGAACTATGTGGTGATTATCAAAATGATCCGCTACTGAAACATATTCCCAAGAATGTTTCGGCGTGGCTTTCACATCAGCAAACTGTCCTTGTCCCCCCTCTGGGAGCTAAGGTGTTAGCGTTTTCTACACAAGATAGTTATCAAATAATCAGATATAGTGACACAACCTTTTCAGTACAGTTCCATCCTGAGTTCTCGCTGGATATTATGTTGGCCTGTCTCAGGAATCATGGGTCTATTGACCATCTACTAGATGGAAATAATTTTCCAACATGGCCGAGGTTTATACTTCAGCGATTCTATAACTATTACTGTACTGCACCAACATGTGATTATATACACTGAGATTCTGCCATCTATACGACCTCCGTCTATATCTGTTCTGGATAAGTTCAACCTGATTTACTGAGTAACAAATGATCTCAGCAGTGCTGGGGTTTATCATTGAACTGTTATCAGTTTTTTGTGCGCTATTGATTATTCCATCATTTTCTTTGCTTTGTTACTATGTACTAAATACTCTTAAATACATTTTTATATGCTAAGTATTAATGAAGTAAAACAATACATTATCGTGAATATAAAGTCCAACCTAAGCATATCAGATATTGCGTATTCTTTTAAGGTCTCCAGACAATACCTGCATTCATTCTTTAAGAAAAAATGCGGAGTAACTATTATGAATTATATTGTTAATAAAAAACTTGAAATGGCAGCAGTAGATCTGTTGATCTCTTCGAATGATGTCATCACCATCAGTAAACGATATAATTTCAGGACCGTCAGTTGCTTTAAGCAAAGGTTTAACCTGAGATTCAATGCAATGCCAGAGGAATTTATAGAGAAATATCTAAGTGACTCTGTTCCAGAATCAGTACAATGATAAATGGACAAGCTTCGTCGACGTCATTTTTGCTACCATACTGCACTAAAGATCGGTATTTCACCACTTTCCATACTGCTTAAAGCGATAGCAGTCGGTGCTGCTATATCTGCTGTAGTTACGTCATTTCTTGACCAACATGGTCAGCCGCGTATGTTGCCATGCTTTAGAGAGTGAGATGATTGCTCAATAGAGTGATATTGAGCAGCCAATGCAGATTTATGCCCGAGAAATCTTAAACTAGCCCGCTTTCTTCGAGAAAACGTACATACCAACCCCATCATTTCCCATGTCCTCGACGCGCACAATGGTAAAACCGCACTTGTTTACGTAAAAACACACGTTATTAATCAGACATGTCGGGGTTCTCAGTATCCATTCTTTAGCTTCAGGATACATATTTTCAATTTCCCTCCATGCAAGCAAACCGTAACCTTTGCCCTGCTCTTCAGGCAGAATGAACAATCTGTCAAGAGTATGTATTCCTGCAGAATTGCCAGAAATAACAGCACCTCCGATGAGGCGATTATTTACCCATAGTTCCAGCACTGTTTTGTCAGGCGTCATTATTGCTGACTCAAATGAAAAATCCTCTTCGCTCTCGTCATCTTCTTCCTCCATATCATCAGGAAAAAAAGAGGAATTTGATTCAAACGATAATGAATAGATTTGTTCAAGTTCTATAGCATTAGCAGGAATGGCTGTTTTAATGAGCATATGATTTTCCGTCGCATATATGAAGAAGGAGTTGTTTTAGAGCCAGCAGTTAGGGGCAGGCAACTGTCATGGACAATCAGTTAAATATTAATGAGCACTACTGACGGACATTCCTCCGGGGCATATACATGAACGCATATTAACAGGTTTCAAGATTCAAGTTAAAAACATAAAGGGAGCATACTGCCAATCTTTCAGGTCTTTTAATACGTCAGTTTTTCTTAAGCCTGGATCAATCGCTTGAACAATAACTGCTGTATATCCTGCCGGTGGGCCAACACGGCATGTGCCGTTATCATCGTACCATCAACGACATACAGCACCCGGTAGCCATTTGCTGTATTAAATTCACGGTATTTCGCGCAGCCAATCCTCACCAGTTCCGGACAAATCTGGCCAGCCTGGGGAAACTGGCCAACGGTTCTTTCAAACTGTTCCAGAATATCCTGTGGATGAAGTGTTTCTTCCGGCACTGGCCGGTGGAGATGCGCCGCTCAGTCCGGCCCGGGCCTACCTGCTGTCCCTGAATTCCCCCCGCAACCGGCAGACCATGGCCTCGTTCCTGAATATCGTCGCCGGGATGCTCGGGTCTGTCTCCCTGGATGCCTGCAACTGGGGCAGCCTGCGGCGCCATCACGTGATGGCCGTGACCGAGCTACTGCGCGACACCGGCCGGGCCATGGCCACCGTCAACACCTACCTTTCAGCACTCAAGGGATTGGCGAAGGAAGCCTGGATGCTCAGGCTGATGAACGTCGAGAGCTTCCAGCACATCCGGGCGGTACGTAACCTGCGCGGCCGGGACCTGGCAGCGGCTCAGGATTTAGATCGAGGAGGTGCATGGGGAAAAGAGGGACCGCTGTTCACCCGTATCCGCTGCTTTGACACCCTGACGAATGACCGGCTGACCGACCAGGCGGTGTACCATGTCCTGCAGGTGCGCCAGCAGCAGGCCGGGAAAGCCAAATGCACCCCGCACGATTTAAGGAGAACTTTCGCGACGGCCATGCTGGATAATGGGGAAGACCTGATTACCGTGAAAGACGCGATGGGTCACGCCAGCGTCACCACCACCCAGCAGTACGATCGCCGCGGTGAGGCACGCCTGCGCACGGCCCGCGACCGTCTGGATCTGGTCTGACCCGGCACTGGACACCTGGCGGGCATCCTGCTTTCCCTTCTGAACCAGGGTGGTCTGGATCCGCAGATGGCCGGTATTTATGGACGCATGAGCGGCTCTATACCAATCCACTTCAGCGTCGGCTGATAACACAGTTTCAGCGCAGGTACCGCCACTTTCACCCCATCAACGTCAAGATCCCCTAAGTGGACAGACCATTTTGTATTCGCGTTGCCGTCATAAATTTTAAAGACCACATATGCTGAACCGTAGTCATCGTTATTCGTAATTCGGGGGACATTGCGATGTACCTCATCACTGTTGATGTCGTAAGGTGACGGTCTTGCATATCCCTTTTTGTCTTCCGGGAAATCATACGGGAATGTTGTGGTTCCGAGATAAATATCTGGTCGCGCGCTAAGCCGGTTACCCTCGCCCAGGTCGATATAGGCTTTACGAGTTAATGATCGGCACCGCTGGCAGCCCTTTAGTCCCGGGACGAGAAGGTCGCTGACGGCCTTTGTTATACGCGATCAGCTGGACATAAAAATCCGGCCTCGCCTCAGGCCCCTGAACGTGCGGAATAGTGAAAATGCTTCGTTTAGCAGGCATGTAGTTGCCTGGCATACCGTGATCATAGAGATAGGTTTCCAGCACAATTTCTTGCGTTCCCTTTGGGCCATCGACAGTAAATGTATACTCGCTTTCGCAAAGGTCGATATACCCGGGTCTTACCCGCGGGTACGGAATACATCCTCCCAACAGCACTGCGCCAAGCACGACAGTCCCACCCCAGCTAAGATGGCTCGATACTGACATAGCAAAATTCCTGCATAAAAAATCACGGAGGCTAGCTTAGGTTAGTCTCGCTCGGTTCTTCAACCTACCAACATTGTTTTTGCAGGAGTTGCGATGCTAATAACTCTGCAGTGTCTGTCAAACCCGTAGCGATTCGCATTTAGGACAGAACTTCAGAAGAGATCGTTACTGCTTTCACAGGGGTGACACTGGCGCACCATAAAAATCTGTGACGATTATAGTGATGACCGAAAGTGGCTCTAAGGTCAGAATTTACATCCTAAACAGCTCAGCTGATGCCATCGTTACGGTTGACGGGAAGAGAGTGTAGCCTAATCGCCATCACAGTGAGTCTTCCCACGGCGATGGCAAAAAACGCTCTCAGGCAGTTAAATCTAACGACTCAAAATCTTGGCGCCATGCCAAACTTCGGAGTCTTTACGTTTGCTGCCCAGACCTTAATGTCGTTCTGAAGCAACAAAGTGAAATCAGACTTTAGGTGATTAACCATCTCATTGACCCTTTCGGCATCATTTAATGCGAAGTGTTCGATCCTGTTTGCACCGACTGATACGCAGTTGTAAGTTACAGGAACATCTTTCCCGTTCACATTAAGCAACTCCTTCTTATCTCCGCAACCACCAACGGACATATAGGATACCAGCATATTGGCTGCTCCCCTCCCAGGTTGCGAGATGCTTATCATGACGGGCAAACCCTCTGAGGTCTGCGTAATGTCGTAAAGCACAGCATCTTTTTGATACCAGGTATTGTATTCCCTTTCCTGAAAGGCTGAGTATGAAGGTAACGATATCGCTACCAGCAAAGCGATTGTAATAGATTGAATTTTCATCGATTGTTATCGTTGTGTTTAGTCCAATTTATTATTCATATTGTGCTAGAAACAACAATAACCTAAGATTAATCCTACTTTTTTTAGCAGTGCTAAAGTATCATTTAACTCAAAATGAAGTGCTCATTTAATTTAAATCGCTGAGCGTTACAAACGACAATAATTTGCGATAAGAAAAAGCCTACTACATGGAAAAGAAAATAATCTGCAACAACCTTTCAATAAACTATCAGTACTCAAGAAAAACGCCTTTATTCTTTGTAAGCGTTTTTGAAAGGATCACTGGTTGTTACGTTTCATCGTTGATGTCTAATGACAAAGAGTCACTTATTAAACAAATAGTTGAATACGCCCAACTCAACGAGCTGGAAGAAATCCAATTGCGTAAAATAATCGACTGATTGATTCAACACCCATAATACCCATTATCAACCAGACCAAATTGTGCCAATAACTGCGATCATCTGCCTACGCCTGAAGGTTTTTGCCACTGATTCTCTAGGTCACTAATTCTAGCTAAGTTGCTGTTGCCCTTCTCATAGTTGCCAGCTGCAGTTTAATCCAGAGAACGGCTGAAAGTAAGTTATTGAGCCGAGCACAGTGGCGCTATCATTGGTTGCGTCAGCATTACTGGTATCGGAGCGCATTGCGCTGGCAGGTAAAAGGTACGCGTCTTCGATCACCCCACGAGCAAAATCAGAAGGAACATGCAGATCACAGGTTTTTTCACGGAGCAGAATCTCCTAGTATTCGATAACAGTTTTATCGGTGCTGGCATCAATCAGTGAATTTAGCCGACCGCCGTCTGTAATCTACCAGCGTATTGCCTCATATGCGCCTTTACGGTCACCGGCATTGATGCACTTGTAGAACGTAGACGGGAAACATTTACCGCAGCTGAATTTGTATGGGCAATAGATCAATTTATTCATATCGGTCATGCAATAAAATGCCGTAATTAAGCGGAATTTATAGTGCAAATTAGACAGCCTCTTCCTGTCGAACAAAAACTGGAAGCTTTTCCCATATCAGTGATTCAGCAAACGGTGGCAGTAAAGCGTTTTCGCAGCGGCACAATCTTTTACTTTTTTGAACGGCACAGCGTGCGCTTTGTGCTGTGAGTTCAACGGGTCGCTGCAACGCTATCCTTAATCAAGGGTACGTTGCCATGAAACGAAGAACGCGCATTTACTACACGCCAGAACAGAAAGCGATTATCTGGGACAGGTATAAGCAAGGTGATTCCCTGCATGATATCGCCAGAATGTTCGATAGATATCATTCTTCTATCATGCCCACTATCCACCAGACTGGTGGATATCGTCCCCCTGTCCGAAAGCGGCATCCGTTAGCTCTTTCACTTGATGAAAGAGAGGAAATATCCAGAGCGCTGGTAGCAAAAATCAGCATCAGAGCGATCGCAAACAAGCTATCCAGAGCACCTTCAACGATTAGCCGCGAGATAAAGAGGCACGGTGGTGCAAAACAATACCGTGCATCGAAAGCGGATACTGCTGCGTGGGAAAATGCCCTGAGACCAAAACCCTGCAAGCTAATTGAAAGACCCGTACTGTGTAAAATCATCGCAGAGAAGATGCATCAGGACTGGTCGCCGGAACAAATCGCCGGTTGGCTGAAACGCTATTATCCCGATAATCAGGAAATGCATGTGTCACACGAAACGATATATAAAACGCTTTTTATACAAACCCGGGGTGCATTAAAAAAAGAACTGCAGCAATGCCTCAGAAGCGGAAGAGTCGTGCGTAGAACCAGAACATCATCGCTTAAAGGGAAAGGATTAGGAGCAATCCCGGATACGATCTCTATCAGCGAAAGACCACCTGAAGCAGCTGACAGAGCTATACCCGGTCACTGGGAAGGTGACCTGATACAGGGCTCTAAAAACTCCTATATCGTCACCCTTGTAGAACGTCATTCCCGTTTTGTTATGCTGGCCAAAGTCAGGGACAACAAGACCATAACGGTTATATCAGCACTCATCAAACAAGCCCTGGAATTACCTGCTGAGCTTTATAAAACATTAACATGGGACCGGGGCGCTGAAATGACCAGCCACACCCGGTTTACTGTAGCCACAGATATTCAAGTTTACTTCTGCGATCCTCAATCCCCTTGGCAACGCGGCTCCAATGAAAATACGAACAGATTGCTCAGGCAGTATTTTCCAAAAGGAACTGACTTATCAGTTCACAGCCAGCAAAGACTAAACAGTGTTGCCAGGCAGCTCAACGAGAGACCACGAAAAACGCTAGACTATGAATCACCCGCAGAGCGTTTTAGCCAATGTGTTGCATCCATCAGTTGAACTCACAGCGAAAAGCTGACATACCTCAACTCGGCCCTACGTTGATCCTGAACCTGTCAGCCTCAAGCAGGCTGATTGAAGATGAGCATTGGGAATCTTTCAGAATCAGGAAGAGTTCAGAGTCAGCCTGAAAAGGCCCGGGGGCGTTGCTCCAGTTCTGTTCCGTAATGGTTCGTTTCTTACGGCTTGTGTTATTCACCTCACTACACACATCGGCCTGCCCGATACCGGCTCTGGATGAATTTCTGCCTCGACGCCAAATACCGTTTTCAGTAATTCTGGTTTCATCACCTCATCAGGTGCGCCCTGCGCCATCACGCGTCCGTTTGCCAGCATCACCAGATGATCGCAATAGCGGCTTGCCTGATTCAGGTCGTGCAGTACTGCGATCACTTCTTTTCCCTGTGTCTGAAGTTCATGCATCAGGTGCATGAGTTCAACCTGGTGATTAATGTCGAGATACGTCGTCGGCTCATCGAGCAGCACAATCGGCGTA
>ERZ1026870.1007-NODE-1007-length-13948-cov-15.388181_pt1 | contig 13948 bp, 8 predicted proteins | sample MGYA00380165_ERZ1026870 | MGnify/ENA primary metagenome ERZ1026870 (study PRJEB33269, sample SAMEA4719801) | human gut metagenome | biome: human-associated habitat; feature: organic feature; material: feces | place: Cameroon | collected 2013-10 ...
CTAAGACATAAGAACAAGAGAACATGAAAAACTAAGACATAAGAACAAGAGAACACGAAAAACTAAGACATAAGAACAAGAGAACATGAAATCCTTAGTAGTCTAATTTTATGTTAATATTCTTTTTTATTTCATAAGTTATTTCTATCTTTGCATAGTGTAAGAAACAAAAACCGTGAAACCTACGGTGAGAACACTACTAATTTACTAATCAAAAATTTTTAAACCTTATGAACAAAAGAACAGCCGCAACACTTGCGCTCTGTCTTTCGATGTCTGTTGCATCATATGGACAGAATCAAGCGAGCAAACATTCGGTTAAGGGCGTTGTGCTTGACGAAAAGGGAGAACCCGTAATCGGAGCAAGCGTAAAAGTTCCTGGCAGCAAGAATGGTACTGTTACCGACATTGACGGTAACTTCACACTCTCTGTTGCCAACGAGAATGCCACCGTAGAGGTGACTTATCTTGGCTACGACGCCCAGCGTGTTAAAGTGAGCAGCGGTAAGGCAGCTACAGTACGCCTGACACAAAACTCTCAAAATCTTAATGAAGTGGTTGTCGTAGGTTACGGCACCCAAAAGAAGGTGAACCTCACGGGTAGTGTGGCTTCAGTATCTTCAGACAAGCTGACCAACCGTGTAGAGTCGAATGTGCTTTCGGCCATTCAAGGTACAGTACCTGGTGTTACCATCATCTCGCGTCCAGGCTCTACTCCTTCCATCAACTTCCGTGGCCGTGGCAACCTTGGCACCTCAGAGCCTCTCTACGTAATCGATGGTGTTATTGCCGATGCCACATTCTTCCAGAACCTCGACCCCGAGAGTATCGAGTCTATCTCGTTCCTTAAGGATGCCGCTTCGTCGTCAATCTACGGTTCGCGTGCAGCCTATGGTGTTGTGCTCGTCACAACCAAGCAGGGCAAGAAGGAGCGCATGTCTGTATCCTACAGCGGAATGGTTGGCGTAAAGACACCTACATATCTGCCCGACCTCATCAGCTCGTCCGAGTATGCCGAGCTTCTTAACGAGGCCATGTACAACCGCAATCCTGCCGGAGGCAAGAATCAGGCTTATACAGCCGAGCAGGTTGGATGGTTCAAGGACGGCAGCAAGCCCGACCTTTATCCAAATACCGACTGGATGGACCTTACTATGGACAAGCACGTTGCCACAACACAGCACTCGCTCAACGTTAGTGGAGGTAGCGACAAGGTGCAGTATTATCTCGGTGGCGGCTACCAGTACAACGACAGCTTTATACGCGGACGCAACAGCAACCGCTACAACTTCAACATGAGCCTGTCGTCTAAGGTAAACAATTGGCTGTCTGTAAACGGTAGCGCCAAGTACATACGCAATCAGAACGAAACAAACCAGGGTGTGCCCGACTTTACCAGCTTCTTGCTCGTGCCTTCTACCATGGTGGCAAAGCAGAGCAATGGCGAGTTTGGTAGCATTTCGGGTGGACAGCAGGCTACATTGGAGTTTATCAACAGAAACCCGCTGCGCAGACTTTCGAAGAAAGACTGGTCGAAGTCGGCTTTCGAAAACTCGCTCTATAGCGTAGGCATGGACATCACACCATTGAAGGGACTTAAGATTTCGGCTTCGGGCTCTTACAAGCGCTACGAGTACAAGTATAAGAGCTACTCGGCCAAACAGGATGCTGTAAACAACTTCGAGTCGGGCAACCCGATATCAGGTACTTCGAGCGACGTCAACAAGATGAGTATGTCGTGGAGCAGCAGTTCGCGCCTGCAGACCAACCTCGTTGCCACCTACAACTTCAACATAGCTCAGGACCACTCGTTCACACTCCTTGCCGGTACATCCTACGAGGACAACAAGTACGAGTCGCTCTCGGGCAGTCGCAAAAACTTCCCTACCGAGACATTAGAGAGCATGGGCGCTGGCTCGTCGGCACCAGAGGACATCTCTAACGGAGCCTCAATGAGCAACTACAAGCTTATGTCTTACTTCGGACGCATCAACTACTCGTTCAAGGACCGCTATTTGTTCGAGGCCAATGTGCGTACCGACGGCTCGTCGCGCTTCTACAAGTCAGAGCGTTGGGGATGGTTCCCATCGTTCTCGGCAGGATGGCGTGTAAGCGAGGAAGAATTTATGAAGCCTATAACATGGATTAACAACCTCAAGATTCGAGCCTCTTACGGTACGCTGGGTAATATTAATAATGTGGGCAACTACGACTACTTCCAGCTCTACGACAAGTCGGGCAACTATGTGTTCGACAAGGTGCCTGTTGAGGGTATTGCCGAGTCGAAACCAGCCAACCGCACTCTTACATGGGAGAAGGTGGCTATTGCTGACGTTGGTGTAGACCTCGACCTCTTCGACAACCACCTGAGCGTTGTTGCCGACTACTATGTTAAGAAGACCAGCAACATTCTTCTGGGCTACAACGTGCCTGTAGAGACCGGCATTACACAGGCTCCGTCGCAGAACGTGGGTAAGGTTAAGAACACAGGTTTCGAAATGGCTGTTACCTACCGCAACAAGATCAGCGATTTCCGCTACGAGGTTACAGGCAACATCTCGTTCAACAAGAACAAGATTGAGGACCTCTCTGGCTCTGACAACATGATTCAGAATGGAGGCGACAAGATTAGATACATTCTCAAGGAGGGCGAGTCTATCGGTTCGTTCTACGGATACAAGACAGCCGGTCTGTATACACAGAAGGAGATTGACGAGGGCCACTACTACACACTTGGCCGTAAGCCTAACGCCGGCGACATCAAGTACGTGCCACAGCGCGACAATGTGGAGTGGGGATCGGCTATTACCGACGAAGACCGCACCATCATAGGCTGCGACGTGCCTAAGTTCACCTACGGACTTAACCTCAACCTCGGCTATAAGGACTTCGAGCTTTCGCTCTTCGGACAGGGCGTGGCTGGTGCCAAGGTAGCGTTCGAGTCAGAGCAGGTATGGGCATTCTTCCTCAACTCCAACCCGCGCAAGTTCCACCTTGGACGTTGGACCGAGGCCAACCCTAACCCTAACGCCAACTATCCGAGAATTTACGGTGGTGTGTCTCAAGACACATACAACCAGAACTTCTCCGACCGCCAGTTGTTCAGCGCCAACTATTTCCGCATCAAGACCATCACCCTCGGCTATCGCTTGCCGCGCACATTGGTCAACCGCATTGGCTTGAACTCTGTCAAGGCTTTTGTTACAGGCGAGAACCTCTTCACATTCAGAGGCGACAACATCATGAAGGACTTCGACCCAGAGTCGGTTTCAGGTCGTTCGGTTTCGGCGCTTGGCGAAAAGTCAATCGCTTTCGGTTTAAATGTTGAATTCTAAAAAAAGAGTAAAAGTTATGAAGACTAAATATATCAAACATTTGGCTGTATTGGGAATGTTGACGCTTGGCGTATCATCATGCGACCTTGGCGTTGTTCCGCCAGACGCTATCTCGGCCGATAGCTATTGGAAGACCGAGCAGGACGCCTGGTATGCCATGAACGAAATATATGCTAACGGAATGCCCGACTTTATCGATGGCATCTCTGACGAGATGTATACCGACAACGCCCACAGCCACAAGCCATGGGAAGGCCCGTTCGAGGCTTTCCAGCAGGGTGGCGTTACAGCAGGCGATGGCGCAGGCAGCTACAACTACACCACCATTCGCCTTGCCAACAACTATATTGCCAACGTAGACCGCTGCTCGATGAGCGACGAGCTTAAGGAGCGCACCAAGATGGAGGCACGCTTCTTCCGTGCATGGAGCTATTACAATATGGTAATCAAGTTTGGCGGTGTGCCTCTTGTTACCGACGTTATGGAGTACAACGCTCCAAACGTGGCGCGCGACGACGCTCAGAAGGTTAAGGACTTTGTGCTAACCGAGCTGGGCGAGATAGCCAAGAAGCTGCCCGAATCTTATCCCGGCGGCTCTAAGCTTAACGAGACAGGCCGCGTGACACGCTACGCAGCACTTGCCTTGCGCACACGTGCAGCACTTGCTTTCGGCAATTATACCGAGGCTGAGGCTTCTGCCAAGGAGCTCATCGGCTCAAACAAGTTCAAGCTCTACAAGGTTACATCCTTGACCCCTGCCCAGGAGCTCGAGGCCAACGAGATGACACAGTTTGTAGACTTTGCAAGCCTTGGCATCGACAAAGACAAGTTTGTCAAGGGCATCTTCAGCTACGGAGGCATCTGGCAGAACGACAACGGCAACGTGAGCGACCCTGAGGTTATCCTCGCACACGAGCACACCACAGGTTCCAACAGCGTAGACTGGGCTCGCTACCAGTACGCCCGCCCGTCGCAGCTTGTCAAGGGCTACTCGTCTTACGAGCCGCTTGCCGAGCTTGTTGAGGCCTACTGGAATGCCGATGGCAAGACAATGCCAGCAAAGGTGGATGTAGACGTAAACAAGGCCAACTACGACAACCTTTATGCCAAGGTTAGTGGTCTCGACCAGAAGGGCTACATTGCCAAGGTGCCTACACTCGACCTCAAGGACGACGCCTACATGCAGCAGTTCCGCAATCGCGACAGCCGTCTCTATGCCTCAATACTCTTCCCGTTCAAGGGTTGGCACGAAACCGATTTCGGCACATTCTACTATCGTTGGAATCCGGCATGGGCTGGCAAAGACGGCAACGAGTCGTGGACAGGCTTCAGCTTCCGCAAGCTTGTGTCTGTACGTCCTTACGACACTGGCTGGGGCGAGAACTATAGCTACGACGACTTCCCTGTATTGCGTTACGCCGAGGTGCTCATCTCTGCTGCCGAGGCTCACATCATGAACACAGGCTACGATGCTACAGCCCAGGGCTGGCTCAACCAGTTGCGCGACCGTTGTGGTATGCCTAACGTTCCTACATCGTTTGCCTCAAAAGAGGCTGCGCTCGACTTTGTGCGCAACGAGCGTCGTATAGAGCTTGCTGGTGAGGGGCAGCGTTTTGCCGACATGCGCCGTTATGGCAACGAGTATTGTGCCAAGGTAATGACTGGCACATCTTACGGCATCAACAAGTATGTGGTTGTAAAGAAGAATTGGGAGAGCAAGAACATGCTGTTCCCAATCCCAACATCCGCACGCGACCTCAACCCGCTGCTTGAGCAGAATCCGGGTTACTAATCGCCTTGTTTCTCTTTTTTAGTTCTGCTACAAACAGGAGATAATATATATTTGAGAGGGTGGCCCCTGAGAGAGAATAGACGGCAACATGCATGTCGAAGCTCTCTTAGGGGCTTTTTCCATTTCCCTTTTTCTTTATCGCCTCCAAATCTACGCTCACGTCTCCCTTCTTCTCTGCCTTTAGCACAGCAGCCTGAGCCACACGACTTGGCATTGGCTTAAACACAGCGTCGTTGATAAGGTTCTCCAGTTCGCTGTCTGGGGTGAAGATAACGTTGCCCAGACCCTCAAGCTGCACCTTGTTGCCGTTCAATAGCTGCTCGCGCACACAGCTGGCCACATCGGCAAGCACGCACTTGTCCCGTCGTTATTTTCGTGCGACTATTGTCGTGGTCCATTTACATTATACTCGAGGCGTCTTTCGAGTAATGGCGTTGGCCAGAGCGTGTAGTCGCGTGTGAGCAATCCGCTTGTGGATGGACGTTGGACATGTGCCCGTTGGATTACATGTGCAAAGTTAATACATCCCAAAACATCAATCATACGATTGAGTACGATACGTGCGATTGAGTACGATTTTGTTTTGTAAGACATAAGAACGTGGTTTTATTTAGACAGAAGAACAAGAGAACATGTTTTTGAAAGACATGAGAACAGAAGAACATGTTTTTTTATTAAGACAAGAGAACATGAGAACAAGAGGACCCTTTCCGGTGCCACTATCAGCCACGAGATTTGCCAACATTCTGCACATTTCCTTCCAACTTTTGTCCAGATACATAAATTCTGCTCCACTTACGTGTGCGCCAAGGATAGGGAAAGCATTGGGACGATGGGCTGGTGCATGTCTTTTGAGACTTGCGAGAGCAAAAGTGCCACGTTTTCGAGTCCGCGACCGAGTTTTGGCATCTTCGGAGCGGTGATTTTACTGATATCGTGCTTCATATTCTTCTTGTCGTTTAAAGATTAAACTCTTGATAATGAGCCTTTTAGAGGGAAGAGGGTGCGTTCCCGTTCCAGTTGTTCCAGTTGTTCCAATTAATGTTTGCAGTATGCGCGTTCTTGTTTTCTTATATATAACTACTTAATAATCAATTAATTAGATAGTCTATAAAGAGGGGTGTCGCATGTGGATATAGTATTTGGAACAATTGGAACAACTGGAACTGGAACGCTAATCACGTGATTAATTTCTGGCGTCTTTTTACCTTCCCAGCCACTTCACCTCTCCTAGGCCCTTGTCGGCGCAGCATCTTACGGCCAGTCGAATCTCGTTTCTCACTCATTCGGCAGTCGCTATTCATCAGGAACATTGGTTGTCGTTCCTTGAAATTGAACCTGATGTGTCCGTCTCTCGGTCGATAGGTAAAGGTTATTAATGTGTTACGGGATGTTAGTAGGGATAAAAAAAGTCTGCGTTCAGTTTATTGACGCAGACTTTTTTTGTGTCCAATCTTCTCAGCAGCCAAAGGGCCGAGCCAATCATAGCCAACCCCGCTATCCACGAAATGGCGGCACAGGCGGCAATGCCGAGCTGCTGGGTGAATCCCGCCACAACGAATGTTAGGAACGACACAAGGGCTACGGTTAGGGCGTAGGGCAACTGCGATGACACGTGGTGAACGTGCTTGCACTCGGCACCAGCCGATGCCATGATGGTGGTGTCGGATATGGGCGAGACGTGGTCGCCGCAAATGGCACCCGCCATACATGCCGATATGGAGATGATGCGCAGCGGGGCTGCAGCCGGAAACACGGCGATGCAAATAGGTATAAGAATGCCGAATGTTCCCCACGACGTGCCTGTGCCCATCGACATGCTGTACAATATGGCGCCCAGCACAATGCCAATGAACAGCGACGAGTATACATCCTTGGTCTTGAGCGCCAACGCAATGGCAACGACTGGAGGAAGAAGAGACCATACGGTCCCGATGAAATTGAAATCCATAATCTGTTTTTATGCTTGTTTTTTGGGGGATTCATCCTTAATGCGTAGCGAAGAATCCTGTGTTTTCGGGTTGCAAAGGTAAGGCTTTATTGGTATATGTGAGAATAATTAGTAGGCAAACTCTTCGTCAAATCGTTTAAAAGTTGTACTTTTGCGATTGACAAACATTATTTATTAACCAAACCACTAAACAAACATAGCATATGGTTATTTGCGATTTGAAAGACAGCGCACGCTTAGAGGCGCTTCATCCATTGTTCAAGATGGCGTTCGACTATCTTAAGAGCCACAACTTCCTCGAAATGCCCCTGGGCAAGATAGAGATAAAGGGCGACGAGCTGTTTATAAACAATGCCGAGTCGGAACTTAGAACCAAGGAGGCGCAGCAGCTGGAGATGCACCGCCGCTACATCGACATACATGTGCCGCTCGATGGCAAGGAGATTATTGGTTGGACTCCAACAGCCGACCTTGATGAGGCCGACACAACCAAGCCTTACGACGAGGCTAAGGACGTGGCTAAGAGCAAGGGGCCTGTGCACACCTACTTCGTGGTTCGCCCGGGACAGATGGTTATCGACTGGCCTGAGGATGCCCATGCCCCGATAATAGGCGAGGGCAAGCTGCGCAAGGCTATTGTTAAGATTAAGCTGTAAGGAGAGAGAAGGGGGTGTGGCTTCTGCTTGCAACACTCCTCTCTTGTAAGCAATCAGTTTTTTTTTAACGTTCAATTATATTCCTTCCCCTCTCAATTATGCTTTCCTTTGCCATTAACCTAATACGCTAAAAAAAGGAACAAACGATGAGACACATTAAGCTACACCAATATGTTTTTGCCGCGACAGCCATTTGGCTGCAGGCCACCGTATCTGCCACGGCGCAGGTACAGGAGTTGCATGTGCAACGCGACACCATCCCTACTTATTTGAAGCTACAGAACAAGGGTATTGTGAACAATGCCCTCGACGTACTTAACGGCAACGCGGCGGGTCTTAGCGTTACGTCGAACGGCATGGACCGCATGGCGCAGCTGTCGTCGGTACGTGTGCGCGGCACCACCTCTATAGTTGGCGGCAACGACCCGCTTGTGATTATAGACGGTGTGACGAGCGACATAGCCACCCTGTCTACCATCTATCCAGCCGACATAGAGAGTTTTGCCGTGCTTAAGAATGCGGCAGAAACGGCTCTGTATGGCTCGCGCGGAGCGTCGGGTGTGATAGAGGTGAAGACCAAGAAGGGCACGGGCAAGGGCTTCCAGATATCCTACGAGACGAATGTGGGCGTAGAGGCGATGTCGAAGAAGCTGGAAATGCTGTCGGCAAGCGAGTATCTTGCTGCGGCGCAGAGGCTGGGCGTTCATGCCAACAACGGCGGCTACAACACCAACTTCTACGACGTAATAACGCGAACGGGATTTGTGCAGAACCATTATCTGGCATTCAGCGGAGGCTCGGAGAAGTCGAACTATCGCGCCTCGTTTGGCTACATCGACCACAACACCATAATAAAGACCAAGGACTACAACAACTTTGTGGCGAAGATAGACGTAACGCAGCACGCCTTCGACAACCGCCTGACGGGCGACTTTGGCGTGTTTGGCTCTACGTACAAGAACAACGACATCTTCGACTCGCAGATGTTGTTCTACTCGGCTGCTTGCCAAAACCCAACATATCCAGCTGGGCGCGACGCCAACGGCAATTGGACCAAGAACGGGTCGGCCTACCGCATCAATCCGCCAAGCGCTGTGCTTGCCGAACGTAGCGACCAAAGAGAGATGTACTTCAACACGCACATGCGACTGGTTTACAATCTGGCTCCGTGGCTTAAGCTGTCGGCATTCGGCAGCTATTCGTACACGTCGAACGAGAACTCGGAGTTTTGCCCCACATGGGTGTGGGCACAGGGCAACGTATATCGTGGCGAATTCAAGAAGCAGGAATATCTAGGTAACGTGTCGCTCAACTTCGACCGCCGTTGGGGTGTGCATGCCCTGACGGCAGGATTGTTAACCGAGTATCATTATCAGGAGAAAACCGCCTTTTGGACACGCGCCAAGGGCATTACAACCAACGCCTTTGGCTACGACAACATAGGCGCCACAGCGTCGCGCCCATACGGAGCTACGGGCAGCACGTACGAGGACCAGTCGCTGGCGTCGGTTATGGCCAATGCCTCTTACACCTTATATAATAAGTATACATTGGCCCTGACAATGCGTGGCGACGGATCGTCGATGGTGGGCGACGATAACACCTGGGGCTTCTTTCCGTCTGTTTCGGCAGAATGGAACGTAAAGAAGGAGCGTTTCTTGCAAGGATTCAAGGGCATTAACACCCTAAAACTGCGTGCCGGATATGGACGATCGGGCAATTTGGGCGGAATATCGGCCTACACCACAATGGACAACGTGCAGCAGACAGGCATAGTGCCCGTGAACAATACGCCAACCGTAACGCTGGGCATGATACGCAACAACAACCCCGACCTGAAGTGGGAGACAAAGTCGACATTCAATATAGGCGGCGAAATAGGATTGTGGAATAACCGACTGATGCTGACGGCCGAATATTACTACTCGAAAACCACAGATATGCTGTACGCCTACGACGTGCCTGTGCCGCCTTTTGCCTACGACAAGCTGCTTGCCAACATAGGCTCGATGTCTAACCAGGGACTTGAGATAGGATTCTCGATAGCGCCTGTGCAGACAAAGGACTGGGACCTGAACGTGAGCATGAACCTGTCGTTGCAGAAGAACAAGCTGCTGTCGCTGTCGGGCAACTACAACGGCATGAATATGTCGGCTGCCAACATCACGGCCATTGGCTCTATTGACGGAGCTGGACAGAATGGAGGCGACAACAACCATGTGCTCTACCAAATTGTGGGACAGCCCTTGGGCGTGTTCTATCTGCCCCATTGCACCGGACTGTACAAGGACGAGCAGGGAACGATGAAGTACAAGATATCCGACCTGAACAACGACGGCAACATTGACTTTGGCGACGGAGGCGACCGACGCGTGTGCGGACAGGCTACGCCTAAGGCTATGCTCGGATCGAACATCTCGCTGCGCTACAAGGACTTCTACATGTCGATGCAGATGAACGGAGCCTTCGGACACAAGATATTCAACGGCACATCGCTTGCCTACAACAATATGTCGTCGTTCCCCGTATACAACGTGCTAAAAGGGGCGCCCCAACGCAACATCGTAGATCAGAATGTGTCCGACTATTGGCTTGAGCGTGGCGACTACCTAAACCTGGAGTATCTCACCATTGGCTACAACGTACCCGTCAAGAGCCGTGTGGTTAGCTCGCTGCGCGTGTCGTGCAGCGTGAACAACCTTGCTACCATAACATCGTACAGCGGACTGACGCCAATGATAAACTCGTATGTAATGAACTCGTCTATGGGCATCGACGACAAGCGATGCTATCCGATGTATAGAACCTACTCTGTAGGAGTGAGCGTGCAGTTTTGATAAAATTTTCTTAAACGAAATCGTTAGTTTATGAACAAATGGTTTAAATTTTTATATATATTCTTGGTTCTTAGCCTCTCCTCGTGTCTTGACGAGACCCCCAAGGACCAGATGCCAGAGTCGGGTATTTACGACTCTGCCAACAGCTTGTATGTCAACGCCGTTGCGTCGCTCTACAATTATGTGGGAGCCCATGAGGAGGGCGAGGGTCTGCAAGGCACATGCCGTGGCGTATACGACTACAACACCCTGACCACAGACGAGGCTATAATGCCTATACGTGGTGGCAACTGGTACGACGGTGGATTGTGGAAGAATATGTACGACCATACATGGACCTCTACCGATACCGACCTGTACAACGTGTGGAAATATCTGTACAAGGTGATAGTGCTGTCTACTAAGTCGCTTGAGACGATTGACCAACACAAGGCTCTGCTAACGGCCAGGCAGCTTGAGGAGTACAAGGCCGAGGTGCGTGCCGTAAGGGCAATGTTCTACTATTATGCCATGGACATGTTTGGACGTGTGCCTATAGTTCAATCGTCTACACAGAATACGGCCGACATACAGCAAAGCAACCGCAGCGAGGTGTTCGGCTATATAGTTAAGGAGCTGCAAGCCACGGCTCCGCTTCTGCCCAACGAGCACAGCAATCTGCAAGGCAACTATTATGGCAGGCTTACACGCCCCGTGGCTTGGTTTCTGCTTGCCAAACTATCGCTTAATGCCGAGGTTTATACGGACGACAATTGGACAGATGAGTGGCGCCCGCAAGGCAAGACCATTATGCTGGATGTGGACGGAACGAGGATGAACGCATGGCAGGCTTGCATACACTATTGCGACTTGATAGCCAATGCTGGATACGAGCTGGAGCCCGACTATACAAAGAACTTTGCCGTGCACAACGAAAACTCAAAGGAGAACATCTTTACTATACCATTGGACAAGATGTTGTATACAAACGAGTTCCACTATCTGTTTCGCTCGCGTCATTATGCCCACGGCGGAGCCTATGGCGGAGCATCGGAGAACGGCACATGTGCCACTCTGCACACAATGTCTGTATACGGATACAACACGGCATCAGCCGACAAGCGTCTGGACATGAACTTTTATACGGGGAGGGTAGTGGTAGACGGCAACGAGGTGAAGCTAGATGATGGTACGCCCCTGGAATACATGCCCCTAGCCGTTGAACAGAACCTGACGGCAAGCAAATATATAGAGACTGCCGGAGCGCGTATGAAGAAGTACGAGGTGGACCGCACGGCTTATTCGGACGGCAGAATGCCCGACAACGACATCGTGTTGTATCGTTATGCCGACGTGCTGCTGATGAAGGCAGAGGCTAAGGTAAGGAATGGAGAGAATGGCGACGGCGAACTGAACGAGGTGCGTGCACGTGTGGGAATGACTTCGTTGGCGGCAACTCTCGATAATATACTTGACGAGCGCCTAAGAGAACTTGTGTGGGAAGGCTGGAGACGACAGGACATGATTAGATTTGGAACCTACAACAAGACGTACGACATCCACACCCCATCCGAGGCCGACAAGAAAGGCTGCACCATCGTGTTCCCCATACCCGAGAAGGTGAGGGAGCTGAATAAGAATATTAAGCAAAACGCTGGATATTAGTATTAAATGTTGTATTTTTATACGTATTGGTAATATATCGTAAGAAATATAGGTGATTTTCTGATAAATTGTTGCTGTGTTTGATTTATTTTGTATACTTTTGCAATACAAATAAGCGTTTGCATGATTTGTAAGCATTTTTGCAATATAAGTAAACATAAAATAGTTGATTATAAAAAAAACTTTACTCTCTGCAGCATTATTCGCTGCTTGTGTTGCCGCATCGGCACAGAAAATTACCTATGTTCCTTACACAGATAACCCTATTTTGACTGGTACAACAATATCAGAGAACGGACGCTATTTGGCTGGACCGGATATTGAGGGACGCGTGTTTATATATGACACGGAAACAGGCAAGCTAAAGATGTTTCAGTCGCCAAGTCTTGACGACGAGAATGCTGGTATTGAAGCTTGGGCCGACATCCGCTCGGTAACCAACGATGGTGTGGGCTATGGCGACGTGGACGCCAAGTCGGCAAAGTTCGACTTTGCTACAGGCAAGTACAATTATTTGTTGGACGAGAGTGTTGAAGACTATTCGCTGGTTCACTATGCGACAGCCGACGGCAAGTTTAATTGTGGCGTGACCTACAACGACGCCTATATCCAGCATCCGTATGTAATGAAGGACGGTAAGATGAGCTATCTGCCCGAGTTAACCGACGAGTGGACTGGATACGAGACAAATGGCTTTATAGCCAATGGCGCCAACAAGGATGGTTCGGTTATTATGGGTAGTGTAATCGACAACTTTGCCTCGTATCCATTGATAGTATGGACACAGAACCGTGACGGCCAGACCTATTCGGTTTCGCAGTTGAGCAAGCGATTCTTTGACGGCAGCATCGATTTAGACGGAGTTCAGCCTTACGATATATTTAACGGAGCGGCAATTAGCTCCAACGGCAAATGGATAGCTGTGTCGTACCACAAGAAGATGGTGGATGCCGACTCTGAGGATGCCAACCTTATCGGACGATACAATGTGGAGACCGACGTGTTTGACACACTTACATGTCCAAATGCAAGTGCAGACCTTGCCTATTATGCCACCTCTGTGACCGACGACGGCACAATATTGGGTATAGCTGAGGTTGGAGGGTCGTCGCGCAACGCTGTAATCTGCAAAGCAGGCGAAACGGAGTTTAAGAATCTGTCGGCTGTTTATCCCACAATTACCGATTTTTCTGCAATGGAGACCAACGGATTCTTACAGGCCAGCAGCATTACACCCGACGGACGCTACATTGTAGGCTATGGCTATAAGGACTATGACGACGAGAACTATTGCTTTGCCACATGGTGTCTGGACACACAGGCCGAAGCTACTGGTGTAGAAGGTGTGGCCGACGCAAGCAAGCAGTCGAAGGTTGTGGCCTCGTACACAGTAGACGGCAAGAAACTAAACCGTCCTACCATGCGCAACGAGCTTGTCATCAACCGTCTTGCCAACGGCAAAGTGAAAAAGATGGTGAAGTAAAAACATGCGCCAAAGTCTACTAAGAATGAAAAATCCTAAAATGTACACAAAAAAATACCGTGAAATAGGTATAGTATAATTCTTTTTTTGTAATTTTGTAAACGTTAATGAGTAGGGTGTCTATACCTTATTATATATAAGGTACAGCCCCCTCTCATTATAAGATGAATTTTCATTAATAATTTATTTTATTATACCGATTATGATTTATTCAAAAGAAGTAGACAACATGTGCGTTGTCGCAAAGGGT
>ERZ1026870.1010-NODE-1010-length-13922-cov-4.601500_pt1 | contig 13922 bp, 9 predicted proteins | sample MGYA00380165_ERZ1026870 | MGnify/ENA primary metagenome ERZ1026870 (study PRJEB33269, sample SAMEA4719801) | human gut metagenome | biome: human-associated habitat; feature: organic feature; material: feces | place: Cameroon | collected 2013-10 ...
CGTGACGGTGAAGGTGCCCGTGGCAGGATCCTCGCTTCCCGCCTCGAGCTTCAGAGTCGCGAGCTTGCGGCTGTCGCTCATGAGGCCCGCGAGCGCGGCGGCGATACGAAGTCTCAGGGTCCAGTCGTCGCGAAGGCCGGGTGCCAGCTCCGGGCCCACGACGCGCGCGTCGACCGCATTGATCGCGCCCCGCGCGAACAGGAGGCCTGCCTCGAAAAGTCCGTCCGCACCCGACCAGAGTCCCCTTTCGTCCCGGGGAAGGCCCTGCACCATCGCGGCCCACCCGGCCATGGCCGGCATCAGGTGCGCCTCAAAAAGCTTGCGCGAGCCCACGGCCATTCGGAGCTGCTCGACGCTTGCTCTGTGGCGCAGGAGCATCCTCACGGGATCTTCGGGTGCGAGGATGGTTCTCAAGCGGCCGTCGGCCGGATGCGCCACGAGGCAGTCGTCGGGATCGATGTCGGAGAGCGGCACGGGTCGCCGCATGGGGTCGGCCGGAAAGCCTGAGACGGCGCTTTGCCACTCTTCGGGTCCGGCGCAGGCGCGGGTGAGGAATCGGGTTTCGGTGGGCTGCATTTGAGGATGTGTTTGAGAAAGGGATTCGCAGTGCGCCGGCCTCTTCATGAAGAGAAGGAATGTGAAGCGGCGGGGAAAGGAACTGAGGGATACGGCGGACGGGATCGAAGAGAACGCCGCACTGCGGCCTCGGCGTGAAGAAGCCGAAGCGAATGAGGGAGTGTTGGGAAGTGAGTTGGGAAAACGACGCTCACCGGGCGGCGAAGGAATGCATCCTTCGTCCGTCCCGGTCAGGTCGAGTGTCGAAAACGCTGCCCTTATGCCTGCCCTGAAGGCTCCTAGACTGAGAGTCCGCGGAGTCTTCCCGCAAGGCCCGAGAGGACCTTTGCGATGGCGCGCGGCAGATCGGCGAGGCTTTCGGCCTTGGTCGTGATGCTCCCCTTCGGGGTGCTTGACCGGCCGATGCCCACCATGACCACCGCGATGCCTCGGGCTTCAAGTGCGCCGATGAGGTTGTCGACGGGGCCGTCGGGGAACCATCCGTCGGTGATGACGAACACGATCTTCGCGGGCTCGGGCCGTTGATCGAGAACGATCCCGGCATGAAAGAGCGCCTGTAGAATCGGCGTTCCGCCGAAGCCGTCGAGAAAGTCCACATGCTTGAGGGCTGCGCCCAAAGGCGTGTGAAAGTCCGCAGCGCACGCCACGGCCCGGTTCATGGGACCGGGAAAGAGCGTGAGCGCGGCCTTGACCCCCGTGACCGCCGAGCGCCTCAAGAAGACGCACCCCGGCCACCTTGGCGAGCACCATCGCTTCGCCCGACATCGAGCCCGACGCGTCGAGAAGAATCTCGACGGCGGCCTCGCGTCCGGGACGCACGAGTTCGCGGCGAAAGATCGCCGACTCCCCCGTGCGGGCGAGTGCAAGCGCGTCGCCTTCGAGCTCCTCTCCCACGTCGTCGAGCCTTTCGGGATTCGACGTCGGGTGGATGAGCGCGCTCTGAAGGAGCTTTCGGATCGACGCACTGTTCTTGAGCGCTTCGTAAAAAAGCCGCTTGTGGATTTCAAACTCCTCGCTGGGAAGCGCCCTGTACTCGTGCTTTTCGGTGAAGTGCCGCTCGTTCGATGCAAAGGACGGGTCGATTCGACCCGACTCGCCGCTGGCAATGATCATGCGCAGCGCCTCTGCGTCGTCCTCGTCCCGGTTCCACTGGTTCTTGTCGGCAAGCACCGACAGACAGCGGGCGTTCCGGTTGAGGCCTTCGAGCTCGGGATGCATGAGCCTTGGATCCCCTTCGGGCGTGACCGAGCCCTTCTCGTCAAAGAGAAGGGACTGCGGCTCGTTCTGAAGGAATCCGAAGTTCTCGGTCGACCCCTTGCCGGCCGCCTCTTCGACGTCCTGGAGGGCGCGGTTCTTTTCCGAACGGATCATTCGCATGATCCGACGGGCAAGCTCGACCGCCGCCTCCGTGGAGGCAAGCGGATAAGCGCTGCGAACCGCCTTGAGGGCCTTCTCCATGGGCTTTGCGCCGAAAAGCGTTTCGGCCGCTAGGCGAAGGTTCTCCGCAATCTCCTCGAACATTGCGATGCCGAGCTCCTCGAATTCGAGGGTTGCGAGCAGCATCATGGCAAAGAGGTCCGGGGGCGCGAGCTTGTCGGGGTCGAGCCACGGGGCGGTGCCCGTAGACTCGTGCGCCTTGAAGAGCACGAAGCGCCACAGAAGGTAGCCTTCGTAGTCCTTGGCCCCCAGCTTGTCGACGCGGATGTCCTCGAAGACGTTGGCAAGGTCGCGAACGGCCCGGTCCGTCACGTCGTTCATCGCCGTGAAGTCTGTGTACATCACGTGATGGCGTTCGTGGCAGCCGTGCCCGTAGACGTAGACGGACGCGAGCGGGTGGCCCAGATCAATGGGGCCGAGCCAGATCACGCGCCCGTTCGTCATCGGGGCTTCCGTAAACTCCACGCGGATTTTGTCGCGGCGGCATAGTCCCTGGAAAACCAGGGGCGCAGCCGCCTCGACCACGAGCCCCGAAGCCTCCGTGCGGAGGATTTCGAGGGCCGACTTGAGGGCTTCGCCCGCAAGCCGCGCGCGGGTTTGGGCCGGGCTTTCGACTTCTTCAACGATCACGGTGCGCATCGCTCGCCTCCTTCGAAGAATTCGTTGAGGAGGTTCAGCGCGATGCACGGTCGGTTGAGGCTTCTTGATGAAGCCCGCTGGGTTGCACGGCATGTTTTCATGACGGTCGTCTCCAAAAAATGAGGGGCCGTCCGTCCCTCGAGGGGCATGAATCGTCCCCTCGGGGTTGAAAAAAGTCCGCTTGACCGAAGGTCAGTTGGACATGGGCTTGACGTCCGCGCCTGAAGCGAACTTCAGAACGCGCCGGGCTCGAGAGACCCTGAGGTCGTGCACGAGGTTGCCGATCGCCGTCACCGCCATCGTCTCCGCCGCCTCGCGGGCGGTGGCGTCGAGGGCTTCGGTGAGCGACGTCCGGATGATGCGGCGAAGCGCATCTTCTCCGGGAGCGGTCGGCATCCTTGCGGCGTCAAGCATCATGTTCCGCATTCTCGAGAGAACGCGGAAGCTGACCGGAACGGCGCGTGACTCAAACCCGATGGCCTGAGCCGAAGCTGCGGCCCTGCTGTCGGCTCCGAGGCGCGCGAGCGCCGCAAAGAGCCTTTCGAGAACCTCCGGCTCGAATTCCTCGAGCCAGTCTTGGTCGGCCGTCGCTGCAAGGAGGCTTGATTCCTCGGCTTCGCCGAGGCCCTCCATGCGCATGTGCCAGAAGCGGTCGATGACCGACCTGTCCTGGATCTGACGACCGAAGAACCCCTCGTCGATCTCGCTCGAATGGCCGCGCGTGTTGTCGGTGACGATCACGCGGGTCATGGGGTGCGGGTTGACGAGTTCGCCGGTTGCGCCGTTGTCAAGCGGGAGCCCCTCAAGGATGTCGTTGCAGCTCACCCACATGTCTGCGGGGGCTGCGCTGAACTCGTTGATGAGGAGCACCCAGCCGTGCTTCCATGCCATGAGCGCCGGACCGTCGATCCAGCGCGTCTCCCCGCCCTGAAGAGCCCAGTGGCCGATCAGTTCGCGGCGGTCCATGCGGGCACGAGCCGTCACGCTCACCACGGGCATGCCGAGGCGGGCGCAGAACTGAAGAGCGGTGCTGGTCTTGCCGGAACCCGACGGACCCGACACGTAGATCGGTTCGCGGCGGGCGAGCGTCCACCACGAGGCGAGCGTGCGGTAGTGCACGTCGTTGAAGTGATGGCAGGCATTCAGAGCGGGGATGCGGGTGCGGGCGAAAGCAGGAAGCGTTTCGACTTGATAGCCCAGGCAGTCGCGTTCGCCGGCAAGATGTTCGCCGAAGACGGAGGCCGGGACCGTGCGGGTGGCGGGGTTGGTGTTGTGGGAAGTGTTGTCGGGAGTCATTTGGATTTCCTTTGAATGGAAATGAGGACGCCCGACCCCAAACACCCCGCGCAAGCAGGGCCCCGAGGGCAAACGCCCTCGTGGGGTTGAAAAGTGATGCGCGTCTCTTCAAATGAAGTGACGGCAGTTGACGTGCATGCTTGACCGGAGTCTGCAGAAGCACGATGCAGCTAGAAAGCCCCTTCATCATGCACGAGCTCGGGGGCTTTTGTCAAAGAGGAGTTCATAGGCGACGGGAAATGCGTTCATGCGAAGGCGACGGAACTGCGAATGCGCCGGAAACGCCTGCAGCCGTTGTGTTGAAAGGTTTGCAGGGTCGAGCCAGGTGATTGGGGTAGTTCGGATTTCGACGAGAACTGTGGTAGCCGGACAACGTTTTTGAGGCTCAAAGATCCCCTCTTTATGGGATTCTCTTCCCTCCTTTGGTGCCTGCCCGCGGCCGGTGAACAGCTCGTTGCGATAGAGGATCCCAATGCGAATGATTGTCGTTTGCGACTCTCCCTCAATATGATTTCCTTTAAATGCCGCTTTTGAACAACACCTTCAAAACGCCTCAAGCACACGGATGAGGGCTCCATTCCCGGCATTCGGATAGGAATTGCCAATGAGAACGATTCGCATTAGAGTTGAATCCGTCTACAGGATCAGCTCCGGGAAAACGGAGCACGACAACCATTTGAGGAGAACAAGAATGTTCAAGAAGTCCATGGCCGCCCTCGCGGTCCTCAGTCTCAGCGCCGGCGTTGCCTGCGCTTCCGAAGTCACGCTCTACGGCATCGTCGACAACGGCTTCCTCTACAAGCACTCCAAGGTCGAGGACGGCGAAACCACGAAGACCGATTCCTTCGGTCTTGAGTCCGGCATCTCGTCGACCTCCCGCTTCGGCATCAAGGGTTCCGAAGACCTCGGCAACGGCCTCACGGTGAGCTTCAGGCTCGAAAACGGCCTCAACTCCGACGACGGCTCGTTCGGCGACGAAAACCGCCTCTTCAACCGCGAAGCATCCGTTACGCTCTCGGGCGACTTCGGTCAGCTCTCTCTCGGCCGCATGGGCGCGATCGGCTCAGCCGCGGGCGACTATGACAGCGTCTTTGTGATCGGCGACGCCTTCGACGGCGGCGACGGCGACGTATTCGGCCTTGCCGCCTCCGACCGCTACGACAACATGGTGACCTACCAGACGCCGAAGTTCACCGGCATCCAGGCCACTTTCCAGTACTCCTTCAACGAAAGCACGCCCGACTTCAAGGGGCGTGAAAACTCTTCCGAAGTCAACCGCTACATGGGCATGGGCCTCACGGCCGAATTCGGGGCCTTCCAGGGCGTCGTCGGCTACGAACACCAGAACTACGCATCGTTCGGCTCCGACAAGCAGACCAACACCGAAGACGGTCAGATCCTGAGCGTCGGCGGCAACTACGACTTCGAAGTCGCCAAGGTCTTCGTGATGGGCCAGTACTTCAAGAACCTCGCCGAAACCCCGTTCGCTGCCGATGCGCTTGAACAGGACATCGACGGCAAGGGCGTCAAGGGCTACAGCGCTCACGTCGGCACGATCGTGCCGGTGGCCGGCGGCGACTTCACGGGCGGCCTCTACTACGTCGACTCCAAGGCTGATCTTGCCACTGCAGAGGACGTTGACGGCAAGTACTACGGCGTTGCCCTTAAGTACGAATACCCGCTTTCCAAGCGCACCTCCGTCTATGGCGGCACGGGCTTCTACAAGGCCAAGCTTTCCAATGATGAAGGCTCCTACAAGGAAGAAGCCTGTCAGGCCTACCTCGGCCTTACGCACGCCTTCTAAGAGAAGCGTCCGTTTTGGTTCCGTTTGAGTCCGTGCGGGAAGATCGGTTGCGCGGACTCAAGCCAGGGTTAAAAAACAAGGCCGGGCGGCTCGATGACGAACCGTCCGGCTTCCATTCCAAGCTATTGAGAACAAGAGAACCGATGCGCTCGGTCCCTCTTCGCTTCTTTCGAAGACTCCCTCGAATTCACTGCGGGAGTGGTGTTGAGAAGGACCGGATCGCGTCTGAATGCCAATGTGCGTTGCAACGGCACAACACTCCAAATCTGCAGAATCCTCTTTTTAAATAGGGGTAATCCCGCATTCTTAGTCAAGTCAATCCCGGAATTTGTTTCCAGGTGACAATTCCGTGAACTTTCATTAGAGGGATCATGCCCCCTTGAACGACACTTTAAACTCTTGTCGCGCAGGGGTTTTACAAAGGCATGCCTTTTGCGCCCAATGCGTTCAATAATGAGAGAACTTCCGGCCTCGCCGCAATCGCGTCATGGCTGTAACAACTGAGAAACATTTGCATCCATGGGTGATCGGCCCTAGATTTGTTAGGCGATCAAGTAAAACCCAACAGCCCTCCTCCCGGAGGGAAATGGAGTAAAGATAAATGTTCAAGAAGTCTCTTACCGCTCTCGCCGTTCTCGGCGTTGCTGCCGGTTATGCCTCCGCTGCTGAAGTCACCCTTTATGGTGTTGCTGACCTCGGCCTGATGTACAACCACGCCAAGGCTGATGATGGTGCCACCACCGAAAAGACCGACTCCTTCGGTCTCGAATCCGGCATCAACGCTGGCTCCCGCTTCGGCCTCAAGGGCACGGAAGACCTCGGCAATGGCCTGACGGTTGGTTTCAAGCTCGAAAACTCCTTCAACGCTGACGACGGCACGCTCGGCCACGGCAGCCGCCTCTTCGGTCGTGAAGCTTCCGTGAGCCTCTCCGGTGATTTCGGTACGCTCTCCGCCGGTCGCATGGGCGGCGTTGGCTCCTCCGCCGGCGTTGACACGGTCTACGCTACGGGCGACGCCTTCGACGGCGGCGACAACAACATCCTCGGTCTCGCCATCTCTTCCCGTTACGACAACCTCCTCCAGTACCAGACCCCGGTCTTCGCCGGCCTTCAGGGTACGTTCCAGTACTCCTTCAAGGGTGACAACAAGAACGAAGCCCAGAAGGAAGCTCGCGAAGGTTCCTCCGCTGTTGACCGCTACATGTCCGCTTCCTTGAACGGCAATTGGGGTGCTGTCGGCGCTGTTGTCGGCTATGAATTCTTCAACTACGCCTCCTTTGAAGCTACCGAACATGAAGACGGCCAGATCGTCTACCTCGGCGGCAACTACGACTGCGGCTTTGCCAAGACGTTCGCCATGGCTCAGTACTTCAAGGGTATCAAGGCTGGTGCTCTCAATGCTCTCGCCTTCCTCGACGATAAAGAAATTGAAGCCGCTGACGAAGCGTACAATGATGGCTTCAAGGGCTACGGCCTCCACCTCGGCACGCAGGTTCCGGTTCTTGCCGGCCTGACGACTGTTGGTCTCTACTATGTTGACGCCACGGCCGAGTCCACCAATCTTGAAGATCGTGACGGTAGCTACTACGGTGTTGCCGCCCGTTACGAATATCCGCTCTCCAAGCGTACGACCGTCTACACGGGCGCTGGTTACGGCAAGACCACCATGGACAGCGTTGGTGCTACTCCGGAACAGTCTTTCGAAATCGTCCAGGCTTACGTCGGTCTGAAGCACACGTTCTAATTTCCTGACCCTTGCCTTCAACTGATTTGAAGGCACTCTAGGAATAGAATGCAACCGGCAGGTTCTACGGAATCTGCCGGTTTTCTTTATTCCCGTTCATTGCCCCTCTTCCGCTCGACGCCCCAGTCTCTCCCCTGTTCGTCCTCGTAGCAGTCATCCCATCCGCCTTTCAAGGTGAATATCTGTAAATCAGCAGACGCTCCCGTCCACGCACGCCTACCATCAAAGTAAGGCCGATGCTTATAAACGTCACGCTTCCAAGCTGACCGAAAGGGAGAGCACCATGAGCAAACTTGCAATCACAGCCGCCGTTGCCGTGGCCGTCACCGCAGTCGCAGCAGCCGCGTGGCAGTTCCGTTACCAGCTCTACGGATATCTGCCGTCGACAGATTCATCTGAACTCACGAACGTGAACGGCCAATTGAACGACAAGGACGGCAAGCCCTTCTCGGGCCGCGTCAAAACTCTGACGGACTCCGGCTACTCGATCTACGCCTACAAGAACGGTGATCTCGACGGGCTCAACGTGGTCTTCAGCGAAGGGCAGCTCCGTGAAGTTGGCCATTGGGAGAGCGGCCTGCAAAACGGCCTCTTCGAAGCCTGGACGGCCGAAGGCATCCTGGTGGACCATGGGCTATTCAAGGATGGCGAACGCGACGGCGAAACGATTCAATACTGGCCGGAAACGGGCAAGCTCAAAGTCAAGGCCTTTTATCGCGCAGGGAAACTCAACGGCATGGTCGAGCAGTACTATCCGTCGGGCACGATCCAACTCAAGCACCTCTATCATGAGCATCAGCTCCACGGCGAGGCGCTCGACTACTTTGAAAACGGCGAACTGCGAACCACGGTGACCTTTGAGAACGGCAGGCAATCGGGCCCGTTCAAGCTTTTTGCCGAAGACGGCAAGCCGATTGAAGAAGGCACACTCAAGGACGGAGCCCGCCACGGCCCCTTCAAGCTTTACTCGCCACAAACGGGCAAGCTCGTACAATCAGGCACCTACTTGATGAACGAGTATGACGGCGAACTCACGAATTTCCGGCCCGACGGCACGAAGGTGGTCCAAATGTATGAGAACGGCATTGCCAACGGCTGGCAGCGGACCTACAACAGCCAGGGCGCTCTGATGGGCGAAATGATTATTCGCACCGGCCGGGCCACCGGGGAATTCCGCACCTACGACTCACGCGGCAACATCGTTCAGGAGGGACGGCACGAGGAGAACATCGCCGTTGAAGCAAAGGCGAATCCAACTCCCAGACCTGAACACGACAACGCGAAGCCGCAGAGCGAAAACACCGGCATCGTGATCATGGAAGTCCGTTGACTTTGCCCGGCAGAAGCTTGAAATGGAAAAACGCCGAAGCGCTCGGAAAAGACGCTTCGGCGTTTGTTCGTCAGCCGACGTAAAGTCAGACGGGCTTGTTACTTGGCCCAGGGATCGAACTTCGGCGTTTCGGGGCCGCTCGGCGGCAGCACCGGGTATTCAACCTTCGGCTGATCGCCCGTGAGGGTCTTCAGGAAGGCGACGATCTTGGAGGTTTCTTCCTTCGTGTAGCGCTTGCCGAGCTGCACGTCGCCCATCACCTCAACGGCCTCTTCGAGCGTTTCAGCTTCGCCGTCGTGGAAGTACGGATAGGTGAGTTCAACGTTGCGAAGGAGCGGGACCTTGAAGCTCATGCGGTCCTGGTCGCGGCCGGAGACGGCCTTGACGCCTTCGGCGGTGTTGGTCGTTTCATAGGGACGCACGACGCCCATCTTCTGGAAGGACTGGCCGCCGAGCTGCGTGCCGTTGTGGCAGATCGTGCAGCCGGATTCCTTGAAGAGCTTCCAGCCGGCGAGTTCTTCGTTGGTGAGCGCATTTTTGTCGCCCTTGAGCCACTGGTCGAAGCGGTCGTTCGGGGTCACGAGCGTGCGTTCGAATTCGGCAATGGCTTCGGTCACGCGCTGCATGTCAATCTTGGAGTCGCCGAACGCAGCCTTGAAGTACTGTGCATAGCCCGGGATGGAGGAAAGGACCTTGACGGCATGTTCATGCGTGGACGCCATTTCAAGCGGGTTGGCGATCGGGCCGGCGGCCTGTTCGGCGAGCGTCTTGGCGCGGCCGTCCCAGAACTGAGCGATCTGGCCGTAGGAGTTGAGCACCGTCGGGGAGTTGATCGGACCCTGAGCCCAGCGGTCGCCGATGGAGGTCTTCAGATTGTCGACGCCGCCCGTGGCGAGGTTGTGGCAGCTGTTGCAGGAGATGAAGCCCGAGCGGGAAAGACGGGGTTCAAAGAAGAGCATCTTGCCGAGTTCAACGAGCGCGGGATTCTTGACTTCAACGGGTTCGATCGGGCTCACGGGTTCCGCGGCCATGGCGGGAGCGGTAAGGAGAGCGGCGGAAAGCGAGAGCGCTGTCAGAAGGGTCTTATGCATGTTTGTGATCTCGATTGGGAGGTCAAGGGCCCCGAAGCGGCATCCGTTCGACTTGGACCGGTGCGAGGTTCACCATCGGGGAGTCGATACAAAGTTTAACGCTATAAACCAAAAGAATTAAGTACTTCTTTTCTATCCGCCGAATAGCCCGCCGCCCTACGCTCCTTCAAACGATCTAGGTATTCGGTCTAGGACTGTCGGACAGTCTTTAACATGAGGTTACCGCTCCAATACAACCCGCATACGTCAAGCAATGCCGTCAAAGCCATAAACACATCATTCCAATGTTCTTTGGAATGTCGCCCTTCCCTTCCTCTTTCCCTTCCTCTTTCCCTTTCATTCCCGTCATGACGAATGCCGCCTCGGGACGCCGGCCCCATCCGCAAAAAGGCCGGCCGTTTTGAGCCGGCCGGCCTTTATAGAGCCTCAGGCGATGAGGCGCTCGAGTTCCTTGTTTCGCCGATCAGCGAACGATGAGAAGCGGGACCTCGCATTCGCTGGCAACCGTCATGGTGACGGAGCCGAGCAGCGTGGCGGATACGGAGCCGTAGCCGTGCGAGCCCATGACGATCATGTCGAAGTTCTCGGCTTCCGCGTATTGGGCGATGACTTCGCCCACGTCGCCGTAGAGCGTCTTCGTGGCCACGTTCATGCCGTTGCGGGTGAGGATCGCTTCAATTTCGCCGGCGATCGAGCCCGTCTCCGCAAAGCCCGAAGCCTCTTCATGTTCCTGGCTCTTCTGAACATGGATGAGCGTAAAGGACGTGCTCTGCTCGAAAAGGTCGGCATGCTGCGTGAAGAAGCCCTGAACGCGCAGAGACTGGTCGGATTCGTCAAGGCAGATCGCGACGCGCTTCAGCGGTTCGGTCGTCGGAAGGCGTTCGCGGATGAGCAGAATCGGACGATGGGAGTGGGAAATGACGTCGTTCGAGACGGAGCCGAAAAGCAGGCTGTCGATCGGGCCCTTGCCGTGCGTGCCCATCACGACCATGTCCGCCTCGATCTTGTCGGCCGCAGCCACGATCGTCTGGACTGCAGGGCCGACGCCGTAGTCGAGCGTCACGTTGGCGGGCAGCGTCCCGCAGCGGTCGATGATCGCATCAAAGACGGTCTTGGCCTCCTCTCGGTAGAAGGCGTCGAGCGTTTCAGGGTCGGTGGCGAAACGGATGCGGTCGGACGCGGGTTCCTGGGCGTAGAAGATGTGAATCTCGGGATCCTTGCCGAAGAGCGCAGGTTTGCCCGTCGCGAAGAAGGCGGCGTTTCTGCTCGTCTCGGAAGCGTCAATGGGAATAAGAAATTTCATGTTGTCTCCTCTTGGGGCCGTGAACGCAGGTCACGTTTCGTGACGCAATGAAAGGGAGCGTTCTGCCGGCACCCGCTTGATCCTAATCTTATCCAAAGAATCCGGAACGTGGGCCGCGGAAATGCCCGTTTGCAATCTATTGATACTTCATGAGAGACATGTGCAACAACTTGTTGACGAGCCTCCTTTTTCCATCCTGTCTTTACAATGCGCGGTGCGCAGGCGTTTGAGGCCCGGGCACGAAAAAGCCGGCGGGGTTTGCACCCAGCCGGCTTTGCGGACAAATCCGATTGGCCTTTACGGCCTAGGGTCAGCCTTCTTTGGCTTCGGTCACGACGAGCGTGAGGCCGACTGCGCGAAGGGAGTCGAGCAGAACCTGCAGCGTCGGATTGCCGGTCTTGCCGAACGAGCGGTAGAGGACCGCACGGCCGATGCCGCTCGCTTCGGAAACCTGGCTCATGCCGCGGGTGCGAAGAAGTTCGCCGATGCTCGAAGCTGCGTTCGAGGCCTTGCCCGATTCAAAGGCCCGGGAGATGTTCTGCATCTGCGTCATGTTGACTTCGACGGGATCGGGCTTTTCATAAGACGTGCGCGGAGGAATGGTGATCATCGCTGTTCTCACTGTTTATTGTGTTGAGGGGTCGACCGCTTGAGCGAATCCCTGACGCGAGGCCCTGACGCCCGGCTTTTATTGCGGGCTTGTGCGATGCCCGCCACCGGTGCGACAGTCTCGAATCCGGGGATTCGTCCGGTCGTTTTTGGATCGCGTATATGATACAAGCGGTCCGCCTCGATCTGTCTAAGGCAAACACCTTGGATGAACTGACAAAGAAAAAAGTTCTTGCGCTCGATCAAGCGTTTTTACAAATTTAACATTTGATTTTGATCGAACAAGGGGTTCGATGATGCGTTTTCCTTTCCTTCAAGCGTCTTAAGAGCCATTCCCAACCAAGAGAAAGGATTGCAGGAGCGAAGATTCTCCCGTCCTGACGATTCTAGGCGACTTCAATACGCATTTGGGTGCTCGGGCTTCGCCCCTGCCCTTTGACCAGTTTCCTCTTCATCGCTTAACAGACCAAACGGTCTAGTACGCATAAATTTTTCTATGCCAAAGGACAGTTCGGGCAGGCATCAAAAAGCCGCCCGGATTGCGGTCCGGACGGCGCGGGTTTTGGATGGGTTGACGGCGAGAGGACGTCAGGATCAGGCGGCAAGCCCGGCGATCAGGTCGGGTGCGAACTGCTGGCACCAGCCGTAGGCCGTGAGCAGGATGCCGGCCGCAGGGACGAGCGCATAAATGAGGAACTTTTCAAATGCCCCCCAAGTCTTCACCTTGGCGCGGAAGACGAAGGCGAAGACGACGGAAGCGCCGAAGATGAAGGCACCCTGCCGGAAGTTCTGCCTCGCCTCCTCGATCGTGAAGTCGAACATCATCGAGAGGGATACCGAGAGGGCCCAGGCGCAGATGATTGCGCCCGCCACCCAGAGGGCTGTGCCGAGTCTGTCTTTCATATGTTGTTTTGGTCGGAAGTTGGTCGAAGAATGGATCCCGTATTGTAGTCCGCCTGACCTGCACCCGGTTGAAGGCACGTATGGATTCAGCTTCCCTCGAACGCTACAATCGAATCAAGAACAATCAGCCGCACATGCTGCAAGGAAACAAGATGACCCTCAGAACGCTCCGAATTCATGATTTGGCCGTCGTCAACGCACGCGTGCTTGACGTCTTCACCGGCAGGCTGATGGAAAAGACCGTCCTCGTCGACGAGGGCCGGATCTTCGGCTTTTGTGAGAAAGACGCCGATGTGGAGGCCAAGACCGTATACGACGCCCGCGGCGGCGTGCTGCTCCCCGGGCTCATCGACTCGCACGTTCACATCGAAAGCTCGATGCTCACGCCCGCGGGCTTTGCCGCCCTCGTGCTCCCCTTCGGGACGACGACGGTCATTGCTGACCCGCACGAAATGGCCAACGTCGCCGGCATCAAAGCCGTGACGGGACTTGTCGAGGCCTGCCGCACGCTCCCGCTTTGCGTCAAAGTCATGGTGCCTTCGTGCGTGCCGGCCCTCCCCTTTGAGGATTCGGGCGCAGTGATCGATGCCGAACAAACCGAAGCGCTCATGGCCCGCCCCGAGATCTTTGGTCTTGGGGAAATGATGAATGTTCCCGGCCTCATAGGCGACGAAGATGGCCAAGAGAACGAACCCAACCGAAAGGCGGGTACTGCGCGCCGGATGGGCAAACCCATCGACGGCCATGCGCCGCTTTTGACGGGTGCGGGGCTTGAAGCCTACGCGAGAAAGGGTGTGCGGACCGACCACGAATGCACGACGCCCGAGGAGCTCCTCGAGCGCGTATCGCTCGGCATGTACGTCTCGATTCGTGAAGGATCTCTTGCGCGCAACCTTCTCCCGCTCGTCAAGGGGCTCACGAGCGACGTGCTTCGCCGCTGCACCTTCTGTACGGACGACCGCCATGCGGCGGACACGCTCGAGCGCGGACATGTCAACGGCATGCTCGCCATGGCGGTGAAGGCGGGCCTCAAGGCCGTCGATGCCATTCGCATGGCGACCCTCAACGCCGCCGAATGCTATGCGCTTCACGACCGAGGCGCAATCGTCCCGGGCCGCAGGGCCGACTTCCTTCTTGTAGAAGACCTCGTTGACTTCAAGCCGCTTGCCGTCTGGACCGAGGGGCGGCTC
>ERZ1026870.1023-NODE-1023-length-13760-cov-4.280919_pt1 | contig 13760 bp, 7 predicted proteins | sample MGYA00380165_ERZ1026870 | MGnify/ENA primary metagenome ERZ1026870 (study PRJEB33269, sample SAMEA4719801) | human gut metagenome | biome: human-associated habitat; feature: organic feature; material: feces | place: Cameroon | collected 2013-10 ...
TTGTACCCGGTAATACAGGCACTGTTACCGACGTGGATGGTAACTTTAAGCTGACCGTTCCTTCATCTGCCAAGTCTTTGGTTATTTCTTATGTAGGTTATAAGACCAAGACCGTCGACATCAAGGGTCGTACACAGATCAATGTGCAGCTTGAGCCTGAGGCTCAGATGCTCGACGAGGTTGTTTCTATTGGTTATGCCAAGGTAAAGAAAAGAGACCTGACTGCAGCTACAGCCTCTGTCAGCGGTAAGGATCTTGCCAATATACCTGCCACTTCTGCCGCTCAGGCTTTGACAGGTAAGGCTGCCGGTGTGAACATCATTACTCAGAGTGGTGCGCCAGGTGCCGATATCAACATTACTGTACGTGGTGGTACGTCTATCACACAGAGCACCAAGCCTCTCTACATCGTGGATGGTTTCCAGATGGAAGATGGTTTGAGAAATGTCGATATCAACGATATCGAGACCATCGATGTGATGAAGGATGCTTCTGCTACCGCTATTTATGGTGCTGCTGGTGCCAATGGTGTAATCCTTATTACTACCAAGAGCGGTAAGGCTGGCAAGACTGAGGTTTCTTACAATGGTTATGTAAGTTTCCAGCGTCTTGGCAAGAAGCTCGACCTGCTTGGCGTTCAGGATTACGTGAAGTATCAGTATGAGTTCCAGACTCTTCGTGGCAACGAGGATGCTTTCGCAAGCCTTTTTGGTGGCAGCGTAAGTGACGCCGACTTCTATACAGGCGCTTATGACCGTATAGCAAGCGAATATGGCAACCGTGCCGGTATCGACTGGCAGGACGAGGTGTTCGGATCTACAGGTGTGGCTCAGACACATAATATCAATATCTCTGGTGGTAGCGAGAAGACAAAGTATATGCTCAGCTACAACTATACTGGCGAGGATGGTATCATGGCAAAGCATGGTTACTATAAGAACAGTGTCCGCGCCAAGATCAATCACGAACTTTGGAAGGGCGTACGCTTCGACTTCTCTTCTGCTTTGCAGATGACCAAGCTCGAAGGTGGCGGTTCGCTTGGTGGTACTTTGAAGCAGACTATTCTTCAGCCTGTAACTGGTGGTGTTCGTTTCACCAATGAGCAGATGCTCGGCGAAGACCTCACAGATGCCTTCGATGCCATTCCTGGTAGTAACAACTACGACTCTAACAACCCAATTCTTACCAATAACGCTATCACAAACGAGAAGTTTACTCGTCTTGCTACTGTGAATGCTGGTATTGAGTTCGACATCATCAAGAATTTGACATGGCGTACAGCTGGTAGCTATCAGTGGAAGCAGACTCGTACCGATTATTGGGATGATGGTTCTACCAAGACAGCTGCTGCCAACAAGAGCCCTTATGGTTATGGCAAGCGCAACAATGCAGAGGCTTACCAGTGGCAGATTACCAATACATTGAACTATTCTTTCGACCTCAACAAGGATCATCACTTCTCAGCTCTGCTCGGTCAGGAGACTACTTACTGGGAGACCATGAAGCTCGACAACGAGTATCGTGAGTTCTCTGATGGTAACTTTGGCTTGAATGATGTCAGCATGGGTATTCCTGCAGTTTGGTCATCAGGCAAGACACGTCGTGGCCGTGTATCTTGGTTCACCCGTGTATCTTACAACTATCTGGACCGTTATCTTGTCAACGCTACTCTTCGTGGTGACGGCTCTTCTAAGTTTGCCAAGGGCAACCAGTGGGGCTACTTCCCATCTGCATCTGCAGCATGGCGTATTTCTGAGGAACCATTCATGGAAGGTTTGAAGGATATCTTCGACAATTTGAAGCTCCGTGTAGGTTATGGTACCGCCGGTAACGATAATATCGACGACAACATGTATGCTACTTCTTATGGCTCAGGCCATTATGGCATTGGCGGTAAGGACTATATCACTTATGTTCCAGGTAAGACTCTTGGAAATAAGGACCTCAAGTGGGAGAAGACAGAAACTGTCAACGTAGGTCTTGACGTTTCGGTATTTGGCAGCCGCCTCAATGTAGGTATCGACTGGTACAACAATACCTCTAAGAACCTGCTTATCAAGAACCAGATTCCTTCTTCTACAGGTTATACAACACAGTATCAGAATGTAGGTTCTATCCGTAACCGTGGTGTGGAAATTGTTATCAACGCAACACCAGTTCGTACAAAGGACTTCACTTGGTCAACAGACTTCAATGTAGCTTTCAACCGCTCTAAGGTGCTCGATATCTATGGTGGCAGCAGTGAGTCAGACTACTTTATCCAGGATTACGAGTCTCGTATGGGCTTCAAGATCGAGAAGGGCAAACCTCTCGGACAGTTCTATGGTTTGGTATATGATGGTCTTTACACCACAGCCGACTTTATCCAGAACGAGGATGGAACTTACAAGTTGAAGGATGGAATTGCCAGCCTGAAAGGTTTCGACCGCAAGGCTGTGAAACCAGGTGACGTGAAGTATAAGACATTTGCAGGTGAAACAGATAAGAATGGCAACCCTGTATGGAGTGTTAACGACCGTACCGTTATTGGTAATGCAGCTCCTGACTTTACAGGAGGTTGGAACAATACCTTTACCTATAAGGGCTTCGACCTGACCGTCTTCATGAACTTCTCGGTAGGCAACGATGTGTTCAACATGAGTACTCAGCGTTTTGTTGGTCCTTACTTGGCCAACCAGAACACCATCTCAGACATGGCTAACCGATACACCCTCATCGACCCACTCACAGGTAAGGAGACAACCAACCTCGCCCGTTTGGCAGAGCTGAACCCAGGTGAGGACAATGGCAGCCGTATGTGGAATATTTCTTCCAATAACAAGTATGCCATCTCCGACCATAGCAGCTATTATATCGAGAATGGTTCATTCCTTCGTCTGAACACCATCACTTTGGGTTATACATTCCCTAAGACATGGTTGAAGAAGATCTACTTGCAGAAGGCTCGTGTATATGCGACGATGAACAATATCTGCACTATTACAGGTTATTCAGGCTATGACCCAGAGGTTTCTGCTTCAGGAAGTGCCCTGACTCCAGGTGTGGACAATTCTTCTTACCCACGTGCTAAGAGCTGGGTAGTAGGTGTAAACTTAACATTCTAATCAATTCATTCTAACAAGAGTAATATATGAATAAGATATTAAATATATTAGGTGTTACGGCCATAGCTTTGACCATGACATCTTGCCAGGACTGGTTGGATATGCCATCTGAGTCATCTGCCGACAGTGGTTCTGTCTTTGAGACAGTATCCCGTGCAGAACTTGCCACAGTGGGTGCTTATGCCAGCCTCCATACTCAGGAGCTGGGCTATCAGCTGCTTGAGGGTACCGACGAGTGCGCCTCAACAGAGAGCAACTCTAAGTATGACGTTTCCAACTACAACTTCACCAACGTCACAGGTATGCTCAGCAATACGTATACCTCTATGTATGCAGCCATCGAGTATGCCAACGTTTGTATCCAGAAGTTGCCCGGCATGAGCGTTTCTGAGAGCGAAAAGGGAAAGGTGAATGCGCTTCTTGGTGAGGCGTTGGCCGTCCGTGCCTATGCTTACTGGAATCTGATTCGCTTCTATGGCGACGTTCCCTTCACAACAGTTCCAACATCTGAGTTGTCAACCTTCTCTTCTCCACGTACCGACCGTGATGTGATCTACGACCAGTGCATTGCCGATTTGCAGAAGGCTGTAGAGCTCCTGCCATGGCAGGGTGAGGCCAATGCTCCTTCTACACCTGAGCGTTTCTGCAAGAACTCTGCTTATGGCATCTTGGCGCGTGTAGCTCTCTATGCAGCAGGCTACTCTCTGCGTTGGGACCTCAATACCTACGACGCTTCTACTCTTCACATCGCACAGCGTTCGGATGCTGCTCGTGTAAAGGAGCTTTATCAGATTGCAGCTGACGCCTGCAAGGCTGTTATCGAGAAGCGTCAGAATGGCTTGCTCGACAACTATGACCAGTTGTTCAGAGATTTGGGTAACCAGACTTACAATAAGGAAACCATGCTGGAGTATGGTATGTATGGTGAGAATTCTGCTGATGTAAGAACTGGTTATGTCAATGGTATCCCAACTTCAGGTAACGACAATTCTGAAGGTGGTATGGGCAAGGGTGGTTCACAGATGATGGCTTTCCCAACTCTGTTCTTTGATTTTGACAAGGATGACCAGCGTCGTGACGTGTCTGTCAGCAACTATGGTATCGTGCTTAGTGCCAAGGGCAATAAGTATCAGATGAATGCTTACAACGGTATGGGTGTGGGCAAGTACCGCATCAACTGGAAGAAGGATATGGGTGCCACCAACAGTAAGCGTAACATCAACTTCCCATTGCTTCGCTATGCCGACGTACTGTTGATGTATGCTGAGGCTCTGAACGAGGTGAACAATGGTCCTACTCAGGAGGCTATCAATGCTGTGAAGGAAGTCCGCAAGCGTGCCTTCCGTGGCAATGAGGCCAAGGCTGCTGCTGGTATTCCTACCAACCATGACGATTTCCTCACCTTCATCCAGAAGGAGCGTAAACTTGAGCTTTCCAATGAGGGTCTGCGTCGTACCGACCTTACTCGCTGGGGTAAGCAGTATGAGATGCTGATGGCTGCCAAGCAGCGCCTGATAGACTTGGCTAAGCGTGATGGCGAGTTTGCCAACGTGCCTGTTTATCGTGCTTACTATCTCTCAACCACACCTAAGTTTGAGGATCCTACCATCGCATTGAACTATATTGACCTCTCGCAGGCTGAGGTGGAGAATTTGGGACTTACTGCCGCTCAAATCAGTGGTCTTAAAGTTTTGAATAGTTCTTCCAAAGGCAAGGGCTCTACTACAGCCGACCTTTACGAGAAGGACGGAAAACTGTATAGCGAGGCCAACAAGCCAGAGGGTGCAGTGAAGCATACCTACACCATCCTCAATATGTTCAGTATCGTTTCTATCAAGCAGAAAGGCAACCTGTGTGTAGAGGACGTAACTGGAGTGTCGAGCAACAACGCCTGGATTACAGGTAATTCTGGTGTATTCTATGGCTTGCAAAAGAATATGACAGAGCTGATGCCGTTCAACACCTCTAAGATTCTTGATGTAAATGCAGGTCTTGAAGGTCAGCAGCATCCAGCTTACAAGTAAAGATTGTTTTTAGTACAGTACATACATTTCGGTAAATAAGAATTATTTTTAGTAAAAAAGGGACGAACTCGCGATGAGCTCGTCCCTTTTCGATTGGTATGAATGGGGTTATTTCAGCAGGTTGAAAAGACCTTTGCCCTTGTTGAGCAGGTTCTTCATCTTTTCTTATAGAGACAAACTTCCGAGAAGCCTGCTGCCAACTGCTTTGTCTAACCTTTATTTAGTTAGATATAAGCTGTGCCCGATGAAATATAGCTTATATTCTACCAAATATAGGTTGTGCTTCATGCTTGGGAGTAGTCTTCCATGGACTTTGTGATAGGCTTCTCATGGTTTTGTGGTAGGGAGAAGTGAATTTTGTGGTAGGGAGATGTGGTTTTTCCAAGTATTTGGCGTATCTTTGCACCGTGTAAAGAACTAATCTGAATAATGAGATACATTAATTTCCTTATGGCGGCGGCTTTTGCCTTGCTCGCCAGTTCCTGCCATGATGGCGGAAAGCGTGGCGTTGGCACGGAGCCTATGGCACAGATAGCGGTGGAGAAGCATGCCGAGATACTTTCCCTTCCCATAGAGGTGAAGGCGAAGAGGGTAACCATTCAGGATGGATTGCCCTCTAATGTCGTCACCGATATGCAGCAGGACCAGAAGGGCTTTCTGTGGTTTTCCACGCACAATGGACTCGCCCGCTACGACGGTAACGTGGTAACAACCTATTTGGACAAAGACAGTACTGGTGCGTCTGCTTTTATCGGTCGCACGAAGAAGGCTTTGGAGGATGTTACCTATAAGAAGTTGTGGGTGTATTCTTCTTCTGAGACTTTCACTTGCCTGAACATGGTGGACGGCAAGGTGGAGAAGTTTTGGCAGGAAATAGAGAAGCTTCATTTCACTAAGTGGAAGCTGGTTCGCGATGGAATGTTCTGGCTTTGGGGAGCCAAAGATGGAGCCATGTTGGTAGACTATCGCAGTGGTTCTTTCTTGATACGTAGGTTTGCCCAGGCGGAAATAGGTTCTTCCCGAGTACCCCTGATAGACAGTCTGGACAAAGACAATGTGGTGCTTTGTACTACGGACAAGGTTTTCCTTTATTCCGAAGGTCGCCTGTCCTGCATAGCCAAGGGCATGAAAATATCGCGTACGTGCCCCTTCCATCACGAGATGCTGATGGCTTCGGAGAAGGGCGATGTCTATGTTCTTCGACAAGGCAAGCTGCAGCGATTTTCCCATGTAGCCTATGTTGACGGTGAGGTAGCCACCGGCGACTTGCTCTTGGGCAACAGGTGGATACTTTTCACCAACCGCCGTTCATTCTCTATCGACGTACGTACAGGAAAGGTTGCGGAGTGTGAGGGCGAATGGCTTATCCCCAATGGCAGGGTGTTGACTGACAACAAAGGCAGAAAGTGGATATACAACAAGACGGGCGTGCTGCGCTTGGTAAGACAGGACAAGCTTGTGCCCCTGATTCTCTTCCCACAGCAAACCACCAATTACATCGACCATGAGCGATTCCATATCGTAGAGGACAATCATGGACTCATCTGGATTTCCACTTATGGCAAAGGACTTTTCGTGTTCAACCAGAACCTGACCCAGAGCCAGCATTTCGTGGCAGACCAGTTGGGAGAGTCGCCTATAGCCTCCAACTATCTTCTCGGCATTATTGCCGACCGTCACGATGGAGTGTGGGTAAGCTCGGAATACGGAGGCGTGTCGCACATCCAGGTGATGGACAAGGGTGTGGAACGTATTTATCCCAATGGCGAGGGCAATATGGACTTTTCGAATGTCGTTCGAATGGTGAAGAAAATGAATGACGGCACAGTCATGGTGGGCACCCGTGAGGGAAGTCTTTACCACTATAGTGCCGACATGAGCCAGGTTTTGGGCAAGAGCCACTTCGATTCGAATGTTTACGGCATAGTCCAGATGCCTAATGGTGAAACCTGGATAGGCACCCGTGGCAAGGGAATCTATGGAGCCAAAGGACTCGACTTTAAGGACAGAAACGTGTTCTGTATGGCTTCCGATGCCAAGCATCGCATGTGGATAGGAACCTTTGGCAAGGGATTGAGCCTTGTCATGCCACGAAAGGATGGCTATGAGGTGAAGACATTCTTTGCCGACAGCGTGGGGCTTAACGAGGTGAGATGCATGGTGATAGACAAGCATGGCGTGCTTTGGTGCGGAACATCGGGAGGTCTTATCCGTATTCCTACCGATGAGTTTGTGAAGGATGCCAGCCGATATAATGCTTACGTGCGTGATTATGAAATACGTGATGTTCTTGTCGACAGACAGGGACGTCTGTGGCTTTCTGCATCGGGCGACGGACTGGTACAGGTAGAGCCGGGTGATGGTGAGGCAGAGCCTAAGTTCCACGTCTTCAACACCTCGAATGGACTGGTCAACAATCTGGTTCAGTCGGTGGTGGACACACCTGATGGCAATCTTTGGATTTCTACTCAGCAGGGAGTGACAGCCTGGAATGCCCGCAAGAAGTCGTTTGAAAACTATATGTTCTCACGCAACCCTATGGGCAATGTGTATAACGAGAACTCGGCAGTATGTCTTGATGACGGTAGAGTGGTGCTGGGTGGCAACTATGGTCTTACCATTATCCAGCCTTCACGTCTTAGTCATGTCAGCGGGCTCACCGACGTGGTTTTCACCTCTTATCCTTATTCCGATGAGATAACGCTGACCTATGAGCAGCGTTCGCCCAACATACATTTCTCTACGCTCGACTATTCCGATGTGCGCAATGTGAAGTATACCTATCGTCTGGAAGGCTTCGACCAGGCATGGAGCAAACCTTCGTCCACGCCCTGGGCGGCTTATCAGAAACTGCCAGCTGGCAAGTATGTTCTGCATGTCAAGGCATGTACGTCGGATGGCACCTGGGGTAAGGAGAGTACGTTGGTTATTCGTGTCAAGCCTCCTTTCTATCTTACGTCCTGGGCGATAATGATTTATGTGCTGCTTGTTCTGGGTGTCATCATCTTGGTGGTGAAGTTTGTACACGACAAGAATGTGCTTCGCAACCGAATCCGTCTTGAGCAGGAGCTCACTCGCTACAAGTTGGTCTTCTTCACCAATATAGCCCACGAGTTCCGTACTCCTCTCACCCTGATGCAAGGCTCGCTCGAGAAGGAGAAGCGCATCATGAAAGCCAACCGCTGGCAGACAGAGTTGGAGAAGACTATACGGGTGATGGACAAGAGTGTGCAGCGTATGTTGCGACTCATCGACCAGCTCTTGGAGTTCCGCAAGATGCAGGCTGGTAAGCTGAAGCTGTCCTTGCAGGAGACCGATGCCGTGATGTTTGTCAAGGGCATCTGCCGTATGTTCGACGATGCAGCCGAGTCGAAGGAGATAGCTTACAGTTTCGAGTCGTCGGAGCCGGCACATGCGATGTTCCTCGACCAGCAGATGATAGACAAGGTAGTGTTCAATCTTTTGTCCAACGCCTTCAAGTACACCCCAGCCAAGGGAAGCATCTCCGTAAGCCTCTCTTTCACGGATGTGATGACCATCCGTGTGGCTGACACAGGTGTGGGCATTCCTCAGGAGAAGCGGGTCCAGCTCTTCAGCCGATTCATGCAGAGCAGTTACACGGGCGAGAGCTTTGGCATCGGACTGCATCTTACTCATGAGCTTGTGAAGACGCATCATGGCGAGATCGCCTATCAGGAAAACGAGGGAGGTGGATCGGTATTTGTGGTCACAATTCCTCTGCAGAAAGACTGCTACGAGGCTTCCGATTTCCTGGTAAAGGACAGCCCTATCCTGAAGGTTGAATTGGCAAAGGAGCGGGACGAGCAGGAAGAAAAAACAACCGATGCTGTGCCTTCTGCGCCATCTGCTCCGCTCAACCGTCGTACCATTCTTCTGATAGAAGACGACAACGATGTCCGTGAGTTCCTGCTCTCTGAACTGGAGAGTTGTTTCGACCTGAAGGTGGCTTCGGATGGCAAGGCGGGTATTGCCATGGCTAAGGAGTTGGATGTCGACTTGATAGTCAGCGACGTGATGATGCCAGGAATGAATGGCTTCGAGCTTACCAAACGACTGAAGAACAGTTTTGAGACGAGTCATATCCCTATTATTCTCCTCACTGCCCTTAGTACTGACGAGAATGTGCTCGAAGGAACAGAGTCGGGAGCCGATGCTTACATTACCAAGCCGTTCAGCCCACAGTTGCTCATGGCTCGCATTCTGCAGTTGCTCAACCAGCGTGAGATACTTCGTCAGAAGTTTGGCAAGGAACCGCAGGAGATTCGCTCAGCCATGCTCAGCAACGAGCAGGACAGCTTGTTTGTCAAGCGTCTTGACAGTATCGTCTACTCTCGCCTTGGCGAACAGGACCTTTCTGTCGACAAGGTGGCAGGACTGTTGCACTTGGGACGCACCATCTTCTATAAAAAGGTAAGGGGAACTACGGGTTATACACCTAATGAGTATATCCGTGTCATCCGACTGAGAAAAGCCGCCGAACTGTTGAAGGAGGGCGAGAAGAATGTGTCGGAGGTGGCTTATGCGGTAGGTTTCGACAATCCGTACTACTTCAGCAAGTGCTTCAAGGAGCAGTTTGGTATGCCGCCATCGCAGTACAGAAGTTAAGGGGGCTTCTTTGAGAATGTTTCTTTAGGAGATTTTCTTTAGGAGTTAAAGGAGTTAAGGAGTTAAAGGAGTTAAGACAAATGCTTAGTGGGTAATGTCTATTTCTGTAGGTAAGGGACTAATGTCCTGCGTCTTATCCAGATAGACTGTTGTCTTAACTCCTTTAACTCCTTAACTCCTTTAACTTCTTCTAAAAAAACTACTTAATGGCTTTACCATTAAGTTTTACTTTGTTGAGCTTGCAACTGCCCAATACCGATGTGTCCATAATTCCTACAGGGTCGGTGACATCGATGTTTTCGAATGAGAAACTGCCCAAGTCGTAGTTTTCTGAAGGTATCATCGTGTAGAACTGTTTGGTGCTCTTCACCTTGATATTCTTCATCTTCACGTTGTTGATGACTGAACGGGGCATGTCGTCTCTGTCTTTCTTGTCGTAGAACTGGGTCCAAATACGGGTTCTGATGCCGAAGGTAACTACTCCTGTGCAGTTTTCTGCCAGTACATCCTCGTATCTCTGTGGTGTGTCGGGGCGCATCTTGAAGAGCAGAATGTTGCTGGTTCCGTTGAACTGGCAGTCTCTTATAATCACATTCTTGGCATCATAGCACTCGCTTCCGAAGGTAATGCCTCCACCGGCTTTCTTGAAATAGCAGTTCTCTACGATGACGTTGCGGCATGGGGCATTGGTGCTGTCCTTGTCTACGAAGGTTCCCTTGCCGCCTTTCAGGCATACACCGTCATCGTTCACGTTTACCCAACAGCCTCTTATCAGCATATCCTCGCATCCATCGATGTCAATGGCGTCGGTGCTTGGACCTTTAGGATAGCCGCTTGTCGGAGCGTAGATATACAGGTTGAGGTATTTCACGCGCTTGCATTTGTACAGATGGTTGGTCCAGAAGCCTGAGTTCACCATTCTGATGCCGCTTACCTTCACGTCGTTGGAGTTGGAGATGTAGACCAGTCTTGGGCGGAGTGCCTCTAAGTTGGTACACTTCTTGATGACTTTTCGGCGCAGCCAGAACTCATCGTAGAATTTATGTCCGTTGCCGTTGAGGGTTCCCTTGCCGGCAATGGTGAATCCATCGTGATGGTCGGCATTGATGAGTGCAGCAAAATAGTCTAAGGTCTGACCTTCCAGTCGAGTCTTCACTATCTGATAATGGGTGATGGCATCGCTTCCTTTCAGTGTGGCGTTCTCTACCAAATACAGGTTGCAGCCAGGTTTGAAGAAGAGTGATCCTGTAAGATAAGTGCCTGCAGGCACCACGATGACTCCGCCGCCATTAGCATGACAGCGGTCTATGACTTCCTGAATCTTCTGGGTCTGAATGATGGTTGAGTCATTTACCACTCCATAATCGGTAATGATGTAGGGCTTGCCCATGTCCTTCAGTTCCACACTTGTTGTGTCGGCAAACCAAGAAGAGATGGGTGTCCCGTCGGGGAAAGTGCTCGTCTGCTTCTTGGCTGAGCAGCCAAGCGAGATAGCGATCGCTGATAAAAGAATGCAAATCGTTTGTTTCATATTTATTTGTGATTAGTTTTGTGCAAAGATACTGGTTTCATCGCCCTTCTTTCCTATAGTTTCATACGTAATCCTAAAAAATAATCCATCAGGATTTGTTGGAGTCAGTTATTTGTACTACTTTTGCATCAAATAGTTTTTATTATTCAGTAAAACCCCATTTAGAAGATGTTGGAAAGTCATTATTATAAAGACCTTATAGAGGCCGGCTGCGATGAGGCTGGTCGTGGTTGTCTGGCAGGAAGTGTCTATGCGGCTGCTGTCATTCTGCCTCCTGGTTATCAGAATGAAGCCCTCAACGACAGCAAACAACTTACAGACAAGAAGCGCAAGGTTCTTCGTGAGCAGATAGAGCGTGATGCCGTGGCATGGGCAGTAGGAATCGTTACTCCCGAGGAGATAGATAAGATCAATATCCTCAATGCCAGTATTTTGGCGATGCACAGGGCACTCGATCAGCTCAAGGTTCGTCCTGAGGCAGTTATTGTGGATGGCAATCGTTTTAAACCCTATCATGATCTTCCTCATACTACGATAGTGAAAGGCGACGGCAAGTATATGGCGATTGCTGCTGCAAGCATTCTCGCCAAGACCTATCGTGACGACTATATGGATGATCTTGCCGAGGAATATCCTCAGTACGACTGGAAGAGCAACAAGGGTTATCCCACCAAGAAGCACCGGGCTGCCATCAGGGAGTATGGGGTTACACCTTATCACCGCATGAGCTACAATCTCTTGGGCTCGGGCGAGCTTTCCCTTGAGTTCAAGGATTAAGTGACGGTTAATGAAATCAATTTATATTTCCTCTTGAAAACTCTTCTTGCACAGATGCAGGCAGAAGGCGAAACTGCCCAAGAAAGCGGCTCTTAATGCGAGGTTGATGTCGGCAGGCAGGATGCCCAGTACGAATGTAAACTGAGTGGCGATGAGGAGGAGGGTCTGCTTCATGCTCACTTCCTTTTCCATGATGATGGAATAGTAGCTTTGCAGCCATTCTATGGGTTGTTTGCAGCTTTGCAGCAAACTCTTGATACTGCTTATCAGGTTCTTGATACTGCTTATCAGGTTCCTGCTGCCGTCTACAACGCTCTTGCTGCCGTTGCTGATGCTGTTTACTACGAAGTTGATGTCGGCTGAAGTGCCCAATGTGATATTCTTTTCCATAATTCCTTATTTATTTTAATTGTTTTCTTACTGTATGAAAGCCCTTTTACAGGTCTTTCTTTGTTTCTGAGGGCAAAATTAGGAGGCTTTTGTGCAATATATGTTCACTTTCTGAGTTCTTATGTTAAAAGTGAGTGGCTGTTAAGCTCTATTAACATAAAAAGCAGTCTTCAGCCTCTTGCTGACTCATCAACTTATCACATTCTGGCTTTATGCGACACGACAAACTGGAAAAAGAAATGAACCTGATGCTTCTCCTTACCGAGAACCATCGTTATGATGTGGACACTCTTTGCGAGCGTGCGGGCATTTCGCGTCGTATGCTGTATTATTATTTGGAGAGTTTCCGCGACTGGGGCTTCAAGGTGGAGAAGAATGGCAGGATATACAGTCTTGACAGGGAGTCGCCATTCTTCAAGCATCTCTTTGAAACCATCAACTTCACCGAGGAGGAAGCCCTCACCATGCTCTCTATATTAAATAAGGTGGAAGACAATAATGCCATCGTGGAGCGACTGCGTCGCAAGTTGGACCGTTTCTATGACCTCAACATCCTTGCCAATCCTCAGTTGCGTGAGCAGGCTGCGCATCATGTCGGCGTGCTCTACGATGCCATCAAGCGTCATCGGCTTGTCAAGATAGAAGGTTATTCCTCGCCTCACAGCAAGAGTTGTACCGACCGGGTGGTGGAACCTTTCCTTATGATGAACAACAATAATGATGTGCGCTGCTATGAACTTAGTTCCAAAATGAACAAGACGTTCAAGGTGTCGCGTATGGGTAATGTTATCCTGCTCGATCTGGAGTGGGGCAACGAGGCCAAGCATCGCCAGATGTTTACCGATCTCTTTATGTTTAGTGGTGATGAGCGGTTGCCTGTCAGGCTGAAACTCGACCGGCTGGCATACAGTCTGATGATTGAGGAATATCCCAAATCAGCCGAATTCATCGAAGAATTGCCCGATGAAACCGATAATAATGAAGAAAATGCTCCTAAGTACTGGCTGTTGTCTATGGATGTGGCAAGCTACTTGGGTATTGCCCGTTTTGTCTTGGGACTGTACAGCCATGTCGAGATTATCGACAGTCCCGGTTTCCAAGATTTTATAAACGAAGAAATCAGGAAGATGTACCGTCGCAGTCTTTAGTGTAGCAGGCTGACGACTGGTTGCTGTCGGCTTTTTCCTGCAGACAGGCTTTTATATTAGAAGTAGAAGTTTCGCCCCACACGCCCTGAAGGGGCAGAAGCTCTTAGCCCAGGGCATCGCCCTGGGTTATTACGGATGATAGCCTATCGCCCTGTAAGGG
>ERZ1026870.1028-NODE-1028-length-13669-cov-6.805347_pt1 | contig 13669 bp, 8 predicted proteins | sample MGYA00380165_ERZ1026870 | MGnify/ENA primary metagenome ERZ1026870 (study PRJEB33269, sample SAMEA4719801) | human gut metagenome | biome: human-associated habitat; feature: organic feature; material: feces | place: Cameroon | collected 2013-10 ...
ACTTTGCGAGCAAAGTGAGCTACAATGCTGGCGCCGCAACAGACGATTGTGCGGGCCAGCGCAAATCTCCGCTGCGAGGGCGCTACCGCTAATCTTTAATATTTCGATTTTGAACACCCTACGTGTTGGAGACGTTTTTCGCGATGCATGGCGTGGAAAACAACGATGGGAGACATTTTCTTGTTGGTCAAGAATTTGTCTCCCATCGTTTGTGTTTGGTTGGGGATGGATTGGCGGGCGGGGCAAGGGGCCGTTGCCCGTTTTGCTCACGCATCCTTCTCCGCTATCTGTTTTTCAAAATTGTTGCGGTCGATGGCGCGGTTGCGCAATTTCGTGCGGTAGCAATATACCGTGTTGACCGAGACGCCGAGGATGGCGGCGATTTGTGCGCTGTCTGTGATGCCGATGCGCAGGAATGCCAGAAGGCGCAGGTCGTTGTTCATAAATTCCGTTTCAGACAACACCAGCTGTGCGTCTTCGCGCAGGAGGGCGTTGACTTCTTTGATGAAGGAGGGATAGAGGCGAAGGAAGGCCACGTCGAAGCGGCGTAGGCACTTCTCCTTGAAATTGTCGAGCAGGGCAGGGTCTTTCATCATTTTTTTGAGGCGCTCGTTTTCCCCAGATTCGAGTTTGATTTGCACCAATTGCTTGATTTGCTCGAATTTCAACACCGATTCGAGGGCGAGCTGGAGGAAGTGCATCGCGTTGTCGTTCTTGTCGGCCACTGCCGTGCGCATGTCGCTGAGTTGCTTGCGCATGGCAGAGGTTTGCTGCATCAGGCGGCGATGGCGGCGGCGTTCGCGAATCCAAAGGTATAAGAGGACGGCTATGATGATGCAGGCCACCGTGTTGCCCCAGCAGGCCCATTTCCTGCGTTTTTCAGACACCTGCTCATTGTGTTGCGAGATTTCGACCAGTGTCGGATAGAGCTCCAGCATGCGGGTGCGTGAGTTGAAGACGGCGGCATCTTTGGTGGCTTCGCGGGCGTAGAGCGTGGCGCGGCGCCAGTCGCCAATTTCCGCCATGCGTGCTGCCAGACGGATGAGTGCCTCGTTTTCGCGGCGTCCGCAACGCACGTTGTAGATTGCCGCCTTGGCCCAATAGTAGTCGCGGCGCGGGACATTGTTGATGAGGTGGTATTTGTTGGCAATGGTGTTGGCCACCACGCCTTTGTCTTCTTCTCCCACTTCGTAGAGGCGCTGTTTGAGCGCCGCAATCATGTCGGTCACTTTATACGAACTGTAGTTGAACGTCATGGCGAGCTGCGCGGCATCGGTCTGCTGGCTGCGGATGGAGTCTTCCAGATGCTTCATGATGTTGGCGTTGCGGTTGAGAAGCGATGTTGGCAGACTGTATGCGTTGTAGAATTCGAAGTTGTTGTAATACATGAGGTAGTAGTTTCTCTCCCGCAGGTAAGGACGCAGCTTTTGGTCGCTGTAGGCCGTTTCCAGCAGCGTTTTCGCCTCCCACGGGAGTCCGCTCATGCCGAGCACGAGCGCTTTTCTCAGCACCAGACTGGCCGCTGTTGGCAAGTCGCCCAATTGGCGGGCCAAGGCGTAGCCGTTTTCGCAGGCCGTGATGGCTTCATCGCTGTGTCGCGTTTGTTCCAGATAGCTCAGTTCCACCCAGGCGTTCAAGGCCTTTGCCTTGTCTTTCGTCTTTGTGGCCAGCTCCTTGAGCTGTTGAGCTTTCTCGTTTTTGGGCTTTTCATAAATATCGCGTTCCAGCAGGCATTTGTCGAGCACGTTGAGCAGCGAGTCGAGGTTTTTGGCTGGTGCGGCGGCAGGGATGAGCAGCAGCGCCAGAGCGAAAAGCCAGTGGAAATGTACGCGTTTGAGAGTATATGATGTCATGGAGGGGGATGTGGGGTTAATGAGGACAAAGTTAGAAAATATTTTTTGGTAAGTCGGTAGTCTGAATTGTTTTTGTGTTTGCATTTGCTGGGGACGCGTCGGGAAGCGATGGGATTTGCACACGGAAAAGCCTCCCATGCTTTGCACATTTCAGATGTATTGTTGATGTGCAGAACATGGGAGGCTGTGTGGGTTTCAGGGGTGCCTGAAAGTCGGTTTATCATTTTTCTTGCAGGATGGCATAGCCCGCCGATTCGATGCCGATGTGGATGTCGCGGATGTGGTCGGAGTTTCTTGTCTCAAGCACGATACGCAAGTTGCAGGAGTTGACGTCGGGGCTTTCGCCGTTGCGCTCGTGGTGGATTGAGATGATGTTGGCGCCGTAGCGGCATATCACGTTGCAGAGGCCCAAGAGCGACCCTGGACGGTCGGGCATCTCGATGAGCATTTCTGTGGTGCGTCCGCCCTTCATCAAACCGCGGTTGATGACGCGACTGAGGATGGTTACGTCGATGTTACCACCGCTCACGATGCAGCACACGTTTTTGCCCTTGATGTCGGCCTTGTTGAACATCGCTGCGGCAACGCTCACGGCGCCGGCACCTTCGGCAATGAGCTTGTGGTGTTCGATGAGCGCCAGGATGGCGGCGCAGATTTCGTCTTCGCTCACCTGTACCACTTCGTCGACATACTGCTGGCAGAGCTCAAAGGTGTGTACTCCCGGTTCTTTCACGGCAATGCCGTCGGCAATGGTCAGCACGGAGGCTAACGACTCTATCTGGTTGTGGTCGAGGCTGTTCACCATGCTCGCTGCACCCTGTGCCTGCACGCCGATGACTTTCACCGTGGGCTTGAGGGCCTTCACGGCGTAGGCCACGCCGCTCGCCAGTCCGCCGCCGCCGATGGGCACGAATATCACGTCGATGTCGGGGTTCTCGTTGAGAATTTCCATGCCGACAGAGCCTTGTCCGGCAATCACCATCTCGTCGTCAAACGGATGGATGAACGTCATGTTCTTTTCTTCGTTGAGCTGTCGGGCCTTGGCATAGGCATCGTCGTAGACGCCTGGCACGAGGCAGATTTCAGCCCCCATTTCTCGGGTGGCCTCCACCTTGCTGATTGGGGCGCCAGAGGGCATGCAGATGAGGGCGGGAATGCCGTAGCGGCGGGCTGCCAGGGCCACGCCCTGTGCGTGGTTGCCAGCCGAACAGGCGATCACGCCGCGTGCCTTTTCCTCGTCGGTGAGCTGCGAGATTTTGAAACCGGCGCCGCGCACTTTAAACGAGCCAGTCACTTGCAGGTTTTCTGGTTTGAGGAAAATATTGCAGTCGGGGTTGATTTTGTCTGTAGGTATCAGTTGCGTTTTGCGTACGACGTCTTGTAGCACCGTCGAAGCTTTGTAAATCAAATCGAGTGTCAACATAAGCGTTTGGGTTTGTGTGATTCTTTCGGACAGGCCCCTCAATGGTAAGGTGTTCTTGAATACTTACTTAAGAACAGAGCAGTGTCCCTTCGGTGGTTTTCCTGCATGGGCTGGGGAGAATGTTCTCCGCTTGTTTTGCAGACGAGTTTTGCAAAGTTATATTTTTATTTTTATTTCCTGTTATCCGTACTGAACATTTTTACACAGAAGTTTTATGCAGGCAGCAATTTTGTTAGATATTTTATTCTGGCAGTGATATTTTGTAAGCAGATAGCGTTGTAGTTCGTCTCCCCGTATTCCTCCGCCGTCCCTCCCTTGTCCCAGTCGGCAGCAGAGGTAAGTTCCTGTTGGCAGCAAACGCAAAAGGCGTTCAACGACAATGGCGGGTTGTTGTTGAACGCCTGGATTAATATTTCTGTAAAACCCCGCTTTGGCGATGGCTCGCGTGGAATGGTCTTAGATACTGTCTGTTGGCTCTGCCACAAATTCTCCTTCGGCATTGAAGTGGAAATAGGTCTTCGTGTTGAGCGTTCCTTTCCGCAGCAGTCCCTCGATGTCTGTCACGCCTGGCAGCTTCACACTCTTGGGGAGTCCCGTGACGGGAATGCCGTTCCTCGTGATGTTCACCCATTCCTTCATCGCGATGTTATAGCTTTCCTTCTTCTCGTAGGAAGTCTTCGGCGTTACGCTGACCTCGTAGCCCGCGTTGATGGGAAAAGCCACGATGATGACGGATTTTTCGAATTTCTTCTTCACCGCTTCCGTGTGTTTCTGTCCGTAGCCATCGGTGTACGTCAGTTTGATGTCTGCCACGGCGAGCAGGTCCTCGCTCGGTTCGTAGCTAATGGCCATGACCAGTTGGTCTTCTTTCTGCGGCGGTTCGGTGCCTTCTTCGTCGCTGCTGCAGGCGTTGAGGCCCAGCAGGCATGCGAAAGAAAAGAGGATGAGGGAGTAAATTTTTCTGAATGGTTTCATAAGCGTTTGGGATTAGGGGAGGAATGTGAAATAAATGCCAGTTGCTTTTCTTGATTTTGGAAGATAAGCGCTTGGCATGGAAGAGGTTTGCGTGGCGCGTGTCGGTAACAATAAAGGCAGAAGCGCACCGAAGTCCACTCCTGCCTTCAACATATGAAAAAAATTACTTTGCTTGGGAGGTGTTATGCGTGAACGAACGTACCGATGTTCTCACCTTCGAGCACGCGTTTCAAGTTGCCAACGATGTCCATGTTAAACACATAGATGGGCAACTTGTTTTCCTTGCACATAGCGGTGGCTGTGATGTCCATCACACGCAAACCGCGTGAGAGCACTTCGTCGTAGGTGATCTCGTCAAACTTCGTGGCGGTTGGGTCTTTTTCCGGGTCGGCCGTATAGACACCGTCAACGCGTGTGCCCTTCAGCATGACGTCGGCCTCTGTTTCGATGCCGCGCAGCGAAGAACCCGTGTCGGTGGTGAAGTATGGGTTGCCTGTGCCGCAGCTGATGATGGCCACTTCGCCGCGTTCCATGGCTTCAATGGCTTTCCATTTGGAGTAGAACTCGCCGATGGGCTCCATGCGGATGGCTGTCAGCACGCGGCTCTTCACGCCGATGGCTCCGAGGGCGCTGCTCAGCGCGAGCGAGTTGATGACCGTGGCACACATGCCCATCTGGTCGCCCTTCACGCGGTCGAAACCCTTGCCGGCACCGCTCAAGCCACGGAATATGTTGCCGCCGCCGATAACGATGCTGATCTGCACGCCCATTTCCAGGGCTTCTTTGATTTGCGCTGCATATTCGTTGAGACGTTTCACGTCAATGCCATATCCTTGTTCGCCCATGAGGCTCTCTCCGCTCAGCTTGAGCAGGATGCGTTTGAATTTTGCCATAATGATATTTGGTTGTTTGTTGTAGTTCGCAAAATTAGTGTTTTTATTCAAGACGGCAAGTTTTCTCCAAGTTTATTTCCCTTGAAGCCCGAATATTTTCTTTCTGATGCCGCTGATGAGCAGTGCCTGCACCAGTCCGCGCATGCCGAGGTAGCAGAGAAAGGCTGTCCAGAGCCAGACGTTTGTTTGCTGGCTGAGGAGGAAAACGGCGAAGAACGTGAGCGTGGCGGCCGCCATTGATTGCAGCATTTGGCGTGTGGCGGTGGCACCGATGAAAAGACCGTCGAAGATGAAGGCAGCGGCGCTCACCACTGGGATGGCACAGGCCAAGGGCAGGTAAGGAAGGGCGGCGGCAACTACGGAGGCATCGTTGGTGAGGAGGCGCAGAAACGATTCGCCGCCGGCAACATACACCAGAGAATAAAGTCCCACGAGGGCGGCGCCCCAGAGAAACAAACTTTTGGTGAGGCGGCGGAAACTTCCTTCGTTGCCCTCGCCCACATAGCGGCCGCCAAGGGCTTCGCCAGCATAGGCAAATCCGTCCATGATGTAGGAGAAGAGCACGAAAAACTGCATGAGCAGTGTGTTGGCCGCCAATGTCGCATCGCCCATAGCCGTACCGAAGGCCGTGAAGCAGCTCGTGACCCCAACCAGGCAGAGTGTGCGGAAGAAAATGTCGCGATTGACGGTGAAGAAACGCTTCAGTGCGCCGCGTTGCCACAGCGTTTTCAGGGCATGGCGTGATAGCAAGTGGCCGTAGTGGCGGCGCCAGAGAAGCAGAGCCATGAGCAGGCCCGCATATTGTGCCACCAGGGTGCCGACCGCCACGCCGGCCACGCGCCAATGGAGCGCCATGACGAGCCATAGGCTTACGCCGATGTTGACGATGTTCTGCACGATGGCGATATACATGGGATATTTGGCGTTTTGCATGCCCAGAAACCATCCAGTGAAACTGTAGAGACCTAATACGGCTGGAGCGCCGAACACTAAGATGTCTATATACTGTCGCGCCAGCGTTTCCGTGTCGACACTGGCCTCCATAAACTGGAAGAACACACCGAGCATTGGCGCTTTGAAGAGGATAAACAACAGAGCCATACTTGTGGCCACCGTGAGCGAGCGTAGCAGGATGCGTAGCGCTTCGTCAGTTTGTCGGGCGCCGCAAGCCTGGGCCGTCATGCCGCCGGTGCCCATACGAAGGAAACTAAAGAGCCAGTAAATCATGTTGAACAACATGCCTCCGACCGCAATGGCGCCGAGATAGACAGCCGCTCCCAGCTGTTCGGCGGGCGCATCGGTCAATCTGGCATCTGCTCCGAAATGCCCCACAATGGTGGTGTCCACCAGCGCCAGGAGCGGCACGGTGATGTTACTGACAATGCTGGGAATCGCTATTTTGAGAATGGGGTTGCGCATACGTATGGTGAAATGGTAAATTGGCGTGTGGGGATGGAATGGGATGAACGGATGGGTAAAAGGGGTAAATCTCTTTCAGCGGCCGTCCTTACAGTGACCGTCCTTCCTTTTCAAGGGTGCGAAGATACAATTTTATGAGCCTTCCGTGGGCGCTTTGTTAGAAAAAAAACGCGATTTGTTTGGCTATGGGCAGAGTCTGTCGTAACTTTGCCAAATATATAGAAAATCTCAATCAAAACAATGGAATACAACTTTCAAGAAATTGAAAAGAAGTGGCGTAATTATTGGGCCACCAACAAGACATACCACGTTGAGGAAGACGATGCTCGCAAGAAATTCTATGTCCTCAACATGTTCCCATATCCCTCTGGCGCAGGTCTCCACGTAGGACATCCGTTGGGCTACATTGCTTCGGACATCTATGCTCGCTACAAGCGCTTGAATGGTTTCAATGTGCTCAACCCGATGGGATATGATGCTTACGGACTTCCCGCAGAACAATACGCCATCCAAACTGGACAGCACCCTGCCATCACAACGGTGAACAACATTGCACGCTATCGCGAACAGCTTGACAAAATCGGCTTCTCCTTTGACTGGGATCGCGAAATCCGCACCTGTGATCCGCAGTATTACCATTGGACGCAGTGGGCTTTCCAGAAGATGTTCAACTCCTTCTATTGCAACCGTTGCGGTTCGGCAAAGCCCATCAGCCATCTCGTAGAGCGTTTCCAGAAGAAGGGAACGGAAGGTCTCGACGTGGCGCAGAGCGAAGAGCTCAGTTTCACGGCCGATGAATGGAACTCCTGGGACGACAAGCGCCAGCAGGAAGTGTTGATGAACTATCGTATTGCATACCTCGGCGAAACGATGGTCAACTGGTGTCCGAAGCTCGGCACGGTATTGGCCAACGACGAAGTGGTCGACGGCGTTTCTGAGCGCGGCGGCTATCCGGTGGTGCAGAAGAAGATGAAGCAGTGGTGTTTGCGCGTCTCTGCCTATTCTCAGCGCTTGCTCGATGGTCTCAACACCATTGACTGGACAGATTCCATCAAGGAAACGCAGCGCAACTGGATTGGACGTTCTGAGGGTACGGAGATGGAATTTTCCGTGAAAGACAGCGACGTGAAGTTCACCATCTTCACCACCCGCGCCGATACGATTTTCGGTGTGAGCTTCATGGTGCTCGCTCCTGAAAGCGAACTCGTTCACCAGCTCACCACGCCAGAACAGAAAGCCGAGGTGGAGGCATATCTCGAAGCCACCCGCAAGCGCACTGAACGCGAGCGTATTGCCGACCGCAAAGTGAGCGGTGTCTTCTCAGGCTCCTACGCCTTGAACCCCTTCACGGGCGATGCCATCCCTGTTTGGATCAGCGATTACGTTTTGGCAGGATACGGCACTGGTGCCATCATGGCAGTGCCGGCACACGACTCGCGCGACTATGCCTTTGCTCGTCATTTCAATCTGCCCATCATCCCGCTCATCGAGGGCGCCGATGTGAGCGAAGAGAGTTTCGACGCCAAGGAAGGCATCGTGATGAACTCTCCTGCTGCCGGTAAGGAAGCGCTCAACGGTTTCTCGCTCAACGGTTTGAGCGTGAAGGAAGCCATCGCCGCCACGAAGAAGTTTGTGACAGAGCACCAGTTGGGCCGCGTGAAGGTCAACTTCCGTTTGCGCGATGCCATCTTCTCGCGTCAGCGTTACTGGGGCGAACCGTTCCCAGTTTATTATAAAGACGGCATGCCGCAAATGGTGCCAGAGGCCTGCTTGCCGCTGCAACTTCCAGAAGTGACGAAATTCCTCCCGACCGAAACGGGCGAACCGCCCCTCGGCAATGCCACTCGCTGGGCTTGGGACACAGAAAACAATTGCGTGACGGAAAACAGCCGCATCGACCAGAAAACCGTATTCCCCTTGGAGCTCTCAACGATGCCGGGCTTCGCAGGTTCTTCAGCCTACTACCTTCGCTATATGGACCCGCGCAACGAACAAGCACTCGTTGACAAGAAAGTGGACGAGTATTGGCAAAACGTCGACCTCTACATCGGAGGTTCGGAGCACGCCACGGGCCACTTGATTTACAGCCGCTTCTGGAATAAGTTCCTCTTCGACCTCGGTGTCTCTTGCAAGGAAGAGCCGTTCCAAAAGCTCGTCAACCAGGGCATGATTCAGGGTCGTTCCAACTTTGTCTATCGCATCAAAGACACCAACACCTTCGTTTCGCTCGGCCTCAAAGACCAGTACGACGTCACCCCCATCCATGTTGATGTCAACATCGTTCAAAACGACGTGCTCGACCTCGAAGCCTTCAAGGCATGGCGTCCGGAATACGCTTCGGCAGAGTTCATCCTTGAGAATGACAAATACATCTGCGGCTGGGCCATTGAGAAGATGTCCAAGTCGATGTACAACGTGGTCAACCCCGACAACATCGTTGAGAAATACGGTGCCGACACGCTTCGCCTCTACGAAATGTTCCTCGGCCCAATCAATCAGAGCAAGCCTTGGGATTCCAATGGCATCGATGGTTGCTTCCGTTTCTTGCGTAAAGCCTGGAACCTCTTCTTCGACAAGGCCGGCAACCTGGCCGTGAGCGATGAAGCTCCATCAAAGGAAAACCTCAAGACGCTCCACAAACTCATCAAGAAGGTGAGCGACGACATAGAAGTGTTCTCATACAACACGAGTGTGCCAGCCTTCATGATTGCCGTCGGCGAACTGGCCCAGCAGCGTTGCAACGCCCGCGCCATCCTCGAGCCCCTCATCGTGCTTCTCGCGCCGTTCACGCCCCACATCGCCGAAGAACTTTGGCATTTGATGGGACACGAAACAACCGTATGTGATGCACAGTGGCCCGCTTTCAACGAGGAATACCTCAAGGAAGACACCGTCACGATGGGCGTTTCCTTCAACGGCAAAACGCGTTTCACGCTTGATTTCCCGGCCGACGCCACCAAGGATGCCATTGAGCAGGAGGTGATGCAGTCGGAACAAGCCAAGAAATATCTGGAAGGCATGCAGGTGGTGAAAGTCATCGTCGTGCCACGCAAGATTGTGAACATCGTCTTGAAGAAATAACAATCAAAAGCTATGGGAAAGAAAATTGGCATTTCCTCCGTCGTGCAAAACGTGCAAGATTATCTTGTTATCACGTTCGGTTTGGTGCTCTACGCCACAGGTTTTACGTGTTTTCAGCTCCCTTATGAAATCACCACGGGCGGTTTGGCTGGTGCTGGAGCTGTCTTGTTCTATGCCACGGGCTTCCCGGTCCACTACACCTTCTTCATTGTCAACATCCTCCTTTTGTGCGTTGCCATCAAGGTGTTGGGTTGGAAATTCTGTGTCAAGACCATTTACGCCGTCTTCATGCTGACATTCTTGTTGGCTTTGGCCAAGACCATCATGATGGAAGTGGCCGCCAACGCGCCAGATGGCACGTATGTCATCAGTCCTCAGGGCCTTCCTCAGCTCGTTGGCAACAACGGCATGTTCATGTCCTGCGTCATCGGTGCTTCCATTGAAGGTGTCGGCATCGGTTTGGTGTTCCTCAGCAACGGTTCAACCGGTGGAACCGATATCATTGCCGCCATCATCAACAAATACCGCGACGTGACACTCGGCCAGATGATGATGCTCTGCGACGTAATCATCATCACCTCGAGCTTGCTTCTCCCAACAGGTAGCGTCGAACGCCTCCTCTACGGCTATTGCACGCTCATCATCACCAACCTCCTGCTCGACTACGTTGTCGACCGTGGCCGCCAGTCCGTGCAGTTTTTCATCTTCTCATTGAAGTACGACGAAATTGCCGGCGCCATCAACAAGCTCCACCGTGGAGTCACCGTGTTAAACGGCCAGGGCTGGTACACCAAGCACGAGCGCAAGGTATTAGTCGTCTTGGCTAAAAAGCGTGAAAGCACCACCATCTTCCGCATCATCCAAAACATCGACCCAGGTGCCTTCGTCTCGCAGTCGAAAGTCATTGGTGTCTTTGGCTACGGATTCGACAAGATCAAGGTGAAAGCCAAGTCCGACAAGAAAAACCTGCCAGTTGGAGTGATTGCCGAAAATCCCGACGATGCTTCCGGCAAAGGTTCAGAAGAAAAAAAATGAGTGTCGCTTCTGGGCGTCACAAACCTTATAAGCGTAAAAGCGGGTGGCATCTGAATTAAATAAAAGATGCTACCCGCTTCTTCTACTCTATTTCAAAAACATTCTCCCCACTATGGCAAAAGAAGAACTCACGCCGATGATGAGGCAATTCCGCGATTTGAAGGCCAAACACCCCGATGCGATATTGCTGTTTCGTTGCGGCGACTTCTATGAAACATATCTCGACGATGCCGTGACCGCCTCCCAGGTGCTTGGCATAACGCTCACGCGCCGCAACAACGGCAAGAGTTCGTCGCCGACAGAGATGGCGGGATTTCCTCATCATGCCCTCGACACCTATCTGCCGCGCCTCATCCGTGCTGGACACCGCGTGGCCATTTGCGACCAGTTGGAAGACCCCAAGCTCACCAAGAAACTCGTGAAGCGCGGCATCACCGAACTGGTCACGCCTGGCGTTGCCATGAGCGACAATGTGTTGTCGGCGCGTGAAAACAACTTCCTTGCTGCTGTCAACTTCGGCAAAAACAGTGTGGGTGTCTCCTTTCTCGACATCTCCACAGGAGAATTTCTTGTGGCAGAAGGCACCTCGGAATATGTTGACAAACTCTTGGCGAACTTCGCCCCGAAGGAAGTGCTCATCATGCGGGGAATGCGCCAGCGTTTCGAAGGTTTCTTCGGGGGCAAGTTCTTCATCTTCGAGCTTGAAGACTGGACCTTCAATGAGTCCACGGCGAAAGAAAAACTCTGCAAGCACTTCTCCGTCCACAACCTCAAGGGCTTTGGTGTGGAGCATTTGAAAACGGCCATTGTCGCAGCAGGCGCCGTGATGTGTTATCTGGAAATCACGCAACACACGCAAACGAGCCACATCTCTTCCATCCGCCGCATCGAGGAAGACCATTGTGTGCGCCTTGACCGTTTCACGGCCCGCAACCTCGAACTCGTGCAGCCCATGAACGAAGGCGGCCGTTCCCTGCTCAATGTCATCGACCAAACCCTCACGCCGATGGGAGCCCGCATGCTGCGCCGTTGGGTGCTCTTCCCATTGCGCACGGTGAAGGAAATCACGACTCGCCAAGATGGTGTGGAATATTTCTTCCGCCAGCCCGATTTCAGAGACCTCGCCGAAGAAGAGCTTCGAAACATAGGCGACTTGGAGCGCATCGTCTCAAAGGTGGCCGTCGGACGTGCCAATCCGCGCGATATGCAGCAATTGCGCGTAGCTCTCGAGAGCATCGCCGTCATCCGCAAAGCCTGTGTGGATGCCCAGCCAACAGCCATTCGCGAACTCGGTTTGCGTCTCGACCCTTGCCAGGAACTCCACGACCGCATCTTTCGTGAAATCACCCCCGACCCGCCCATCATGAGTGGCAAACCGGGCATCATCGCCAATGGGGTGAACGAAGAGCTCGACGAACTGCGTCGCATTTCAACGACGGGTAAAGACTATCTCCTGCAAATCCAGCAGCGCGAGAGCGAAGCCACAGGCATTCCGAGCCTGAAGATAGGCTATAACAACGTCTTCGGTTATTACATCGAAGTGCGCAACACCTATAAAGGCCAGGTGCCAGACGAATGGATTCGCAAGCAGACCCTCGCGCAGGCCGAGCGCTATATCACGCAGGAACTCAAGGAATATGAAGAAAAGATTCTGGGCGCTGAAAGCCGCATCTTGATTCTTGAGTCGCAAATCTATGCGCAGTTGCTCCACGACGCCCTGCAATACATCGCCCCCCTGCAGCGCAATGCCGCTTCGGTGTCCACGCTCGACTGCCTCCTTTCGCTCTCCCTCGTTGCCGCCGAGCACGGCTATATCCGTCCGGTTGTCGACGACTCTATGGTGCTCGATATTCACGGTGGCCGCCATCCGGTGATTGAAACCCTTATGCCGCCGGGAGAGAGCTATGTGCCAAACGACGTGCAACTCGACACGGAAAACCAGCAGATCATCATCATCACTGGTCCCAATATGGCCGGTAAGAGCGCCTTGCTCCGCCAAACGGCCCTCATCACCCTCATGGCGCAAATCGGCTCTTTCGTTCCCGCCACGAGTGCTCGCATCGGTCTGGTCGACAAAATCTTCACTCGTGTGGGGGCGTCCGACAATATTTCCGTCGGCGAGAGCACCTTCATGGTGGAGATGAGCGAAGCCTCAAACATCATGAACAACCTCACGCCGCGCAGCCTCGTGCTCTTCGATGAACTGGGTCGCGGCACTTCCACCTACGACGGCATCTCCATAGCCTGGGCCATTGTTGAATACATCCATGAGAATCCGAAAGCGCATGCGCGAACGCTCTTCGCCACGCACTATCATGAGCTCAACGAGATGGAGAAACTCTTCCCGCGCATCAAAAACTGGAACGTGTCGGTGGTTGAGAAAAACGGACGCATTGTCTTCCTGCGCACCCTTCGCCGTGGCGGTTCGGAACATTCCTTCGGCATCCATGTGGCGCGTCTGGCAGGTATGCCCGCGCTCATCGTGAAGCGTTCGGAGCAGATTCTCCGCCAACTCGAAGCCAACAATGCCAACGACGGATGTCTCGGCGCCGACGAAATGTCTTCGCCCGGACCGAAAGCACAAACGGCTTCAACGGGTGTCCTCTCCCAGCAAACCGACGGCATGCAACTCAGTTTCTTCCAGCTCGACGACCCTGTCCTCAAGCAAATACGCGACGAGATACTCAACCTCGACGTCAACAACCTAACGCCACTTGAAGCGCTCAACAAGCTCAACGACATCAAGCGCATATTAAAAGGTTAGTCATGGTGAAATAATAAGTTTGTTCCTCAATTCTGACCTGTTCCCATAAAACGGGCGATTGTTCATTCCCTCGGCAACACCGCAGGGGAGAATAATCGCCCGTTTCCGTTTGCCTTGGGAGGCTATAACAGGAAGCGTCGAAGCACCCTGACCTGTTGCGGGCTCAAGTAGCGTAACCATCCGAAACCCACCGTCTTGTACGTTCCCCAATATGTGGCGAACTTTG
>ERZ1026870.1035-NODE-1035-length-13575-cov-10.531065_pt1 | contig 13575 bp, 10 predicted proteins | sample MGYA00380165_ERZ1026870 | MGnify/ENA primary metagenome ERZ1026870 (study PRJEB33269, sample SAMEA4719801) | human gut metagenome | biome: human-associated habitat; feature: organic feature; material: feces | place: Cameroon | collected 2013-10 ...
TACCTTATCTCACCCCTAACGGGGTGACCCATTAAAATAATACACGAATTGAGGCGTTTTCTGCGTTTATTATTGTTGAATCTCAACTATTTACAATATTATTTTTTTATCAAAACCATGCAGAAAATAATTATGAATTTTAAACACCCTACCTAATGAGGTAATTCATTATAACATGCCTTTATCGACAACAAACATCCGTATCGTTTCCGTATCATTCTCCTATTGTTCTCCTATCGTTCTCCTATTGTTCTCCTATTGTTCTCCTATCATTCTCCTATTGTTCTCCTATCGTTCTCCTATTGTTCTCCTATTGGGAAACGGAAAACAATACGGAAACGATACGGGATTGATACGGAATCGAACGAAAGACGAACGAATGAGGATTGGCGGAACAAGGGTGGTTAATCTTACTATTATCTCTAATTTTTTACTACAATGGCAAGACTCAAACAAACTATTGGGGTGTCAACATGCCGTCTATCGACGAAAAAAAATCCAATAAAGTTATATTAAAAAAGGTGTGTCTCATGTAGAGACACACCCAAAATATCTTAGGATTTTAGAGGTACGAACAACCTCCCTATTTAAAAAATAGGCTTATTCAGCAACCTGTTCTGAAGTTTCTTCAGCCTCGCCTTCTGCTTCTTCTGTTTCTTCTGCATTTTCTTCGGCAGGAGCAGCTTCAGCTTCAGGAGCTTCGGGCTCAGATTCGGCAGCAGGAGCCTCATCGGCTTGAGCTGCAGCAGGCTTTTCGTCGTCGGTCTCAGGATTGTTTATGCAATCGCGGAGACTTTGAAGTTGACGATTATAAGGAGCAATAGAAAGACCTTCTTCAACAAGTTGCAATGCTTCTTCTTTGCGACCGAGTTTGTTGAGGGCAATGCCCTTCTGCCACAAATAGAATACCTTGCGAGAAGTTACACGGCTCACTTGCGGATCGACCAAAATTTCTTCGACCATTTCGAGGAACTTTTCGTAATCCTGAATGGGCAAATAATAATTGAGGGCGAGGAACTGCATAGTGGTGAGGTTGTCGGCGAGGAGCGAACGATTCTTTTCAAGGAATTCGCTTGCCTTGCGACGTTCTTCGTTCTTTACTTCGGGGTCGTCAGACTGCTTGTAGCGCGACACGTAAAGTGTAAGGAGATCTTTTACACAACTTTCGGGCTTTTCGTCAGCCTCGATTGCCTTAAGATATTGCTCTTCGGCTTTATCATAATCCTTTGCAAGATATGCCTTTTTTGCTTCGGCATAGATGGTGCAAGGGTTATATTGCGAAGGCTCAAAGCTTTGTGCTGTGCGCTGAGGAATTGACGATTCGATGTCGCCCATGAGGTCGGAAGCATCCTTATTGTCGGGATATACGTCGAGAATGTGCTGCAAAACGCCACGGGCAAAGTGCGGATGACGTGATTCGTAGAGGTCTTCTGCCATGTCGAGCAAATCGTCGACTGTGTGAGGAAGGTGTACACACTCAGCTGTGGGACCTTGATTGTTGCGGCTGACAGTATATACAACCTTTGTACCCTTAGTAAGGTGACTGTAGAGTGAATTATCGGCTACTTGCTGAATGTAGAAGTAGAGGTCGGTATCGGTTGCAAAATCGTGGATAAATCCGAATCGCTTTGCCGAATTATAATAGGTGATGCGACCTTTGGCAGCTACATAAGGCTGACGTTGGTAGTTATTATTGCCCCAACCATTGTCTTGTGAGTTGTCACGATATGAGTTATTGTTGGCATCATCTGCTTCGTCGTCGGCAGGTTTAAAATATTTGCGACGCGCATAACGTGGGTCAATACGATCGAGGTCGATGTGTCCAATAACCTTGGGTTCTGCCACTACATTGGGGCTTCCTGTCAATTCGTCGGCCGACTGTACAGGTTTTTCATTGCCCAAAATGTCGCGGAGAGTTTGAGGCTTTTCAGCATCGTCATCCTCTGCATCTGTTAAAGAGACAAATTCTTCGTTCTGTAATTCTTCGTTTGCAACATCGTCTTGAGCAAAGGCGTCGGAAAGTTCTTCGCTGTAAGCAGGGGCTTGTGTAGCGCATGTGCCGTGTTCGGGCACCATGGCAACGGGGCTTGCTGCTGTGAATGTACGGATGTCTGCAGCCGAGATGCCGCAAATTTTTCCGTTGGGTTGACGAAGCACAATGTACTTGTTGTTTACAAACTCAATAGTACCTGTAATCACTCCTTCTGAGCAATTAATTTCGATGGGATCTCCCACCTGATAATTTGTTTTGATAAATGCCAACATAAGCGTATCAATTATATATGTTTATGAATAAGGCAATTCCAAATTGCCAGTTTAAACACAGTTGGATATTAGACAAATGCAGACATTTGCACAATGGTCTTTCTGTGTCTATAAACTCGTAATTTTTGGAACATGCCAAAAATAAATCGCACAAATGTAATATTTTTTTGACAAAAGAAAGGCTTTACACGCATTTTTTTTTCGCTACGAACCGAAATGTGGCTTTTTTTGATTTTGAATGACTGAAAAAATATCATTATATTGCTAGGTCTGATACGAATGTAAGAGTACCTACATCAGAAATATGTCATGCTTTTGACACTGACTGACAAGATGGCAGATTGGGTAAAAAGTTTGCATTTAAGCCACATTGCATAAAGAAAAAAACGCAAGAAAATCGCTTTTGGCACGCTTTTGGCATATACACTAACGAACGGTGCAAACAATGCACTGCCGAAATAAAAGATTTTAAAACAAAAAAGACATAAAAACAAAGTTGTTATGAACATTAAACCGTTAGCTGACCGCGTGCTTATTAAAGCCGCTCCCGCAGAAGAAAAAACTGTTGGTGGTATTATCATCCCTGACACTGCTAAGGAAAAACCCTTGTATGGCGAAGTTCTCGCCGTGGGCAATGGCACTAAGGACGAAGAAATGGTGCTGAAAGCTGGCGACACCGTGCTTTATGGCAAATATGCTGGTACAGAAATTGAACACGAAGGCGAAAAGTATTTGATTATGCGTCAGAGCGACGTGCTTGCTGTGCTTGCTTAAAGGCATTGTGTGGAGATAACGGGTTATATCATATATATAATAGGTGTAATGCCTACCCCCACTCCACCTCACAAAAACAAACTTATCTATCCAAAAAATTGAAAATTCATCATGGCTAAAGAAATAGTATACGATGTTGACGCTCGTGAGCGTCTGCGCGAAGGTGCTGATGCACTTGCTAATGCAGTTAAGGTTACACTCGGTCCTAAAGGTCGCAATGTAGTTATCGACAAAAAGTTCGGTGCTCCCCGCATCACTAAAGATGGTGTGAGCGTGGCTAAGGAAATTGAATTGGAAGATGCATTCCAAAATGCAGGTGCTCAGCTTGTGAAGAGCGTAGCTTCAAAGACTGGCGACGATGCAGGTGATGGTACTACTACTGCTACTGTGCTTACTCAGGCTATTTTGACTGAAGGCATGAAGAACGTGGCTGCTGGTGCTAATCCGCTCGACGTAAAACGTGGTATTGACAAGGCTGTTGCCAAGGTAGTTGAAAGCATCAAGGAACAGAGCGAGCAGGTGGGCGAAAGCTATGACAAGATTGAACAAGTAGCTACTATCTCTGCTAACAACGATCCCGAAATTGGTAAGCTCATTGCTGATGGTATGCGTGCCGTAAGCGTAAATGGTGTAATTACTATTGAAGACGCTAAAGGTCGTGACACGGTATTGAAGACTGTTGAAGGTATGCAGTTTGACCGTGGTTACCTCTCAGCTTACTTTGTTACCGACACTGAGAAGATGCAGTGCGTAATGGAGAATCCTTATATCTTGATTTACGACAAGAAGATTTCGAACATCAAGGATTTCCTCCCCATCTTGGAACCTGCCGTACAAAGTGGTCGTCCACTCTTGGTGATTGCCGAGGATGTTGATAGCGAAGCTTTGACTACATTGGTTGTGAACCGCTTGCGCACGCAGCTCAAGATTTGTGCTGTGAAGGCTCCTGGCTTTGGCGATCGTCGTAAGGCGATGCTCGAGGACATTGCCGTATTGACTGGTGGTGTGGTAATTAGCGAAGATAAGGGCTTGAAGCTTGAACAGGCTACTATTGACATGTTGGGTTCTGCCGAGAAGGTTACTATCTCGAAGGAGAACACCACCATTGTGAATGGTAAGGGCAACAAGGATTGCATCCAGGAACGCATTGGTCAGATTAAGAACGAGATCAATAACTCAACTTCTTCATACGACAAGGAGAAATTGCAGGAACGTTTGGCTAAACTTTCGGGCGGTGTATGTGTGCTCGAGGTGGGTGCTGCCAGCGAAACTGAACAGAAGGAGAAGAAAGACCGTTGCGACGATGCACTCTGCGCTACTCGTGCAGCTGTTGAAGAAGGTATCGTTACAGGTGGTGGCGTAGCCTACATCCGTGCTCAGAAGGGCTTGGAAAATATGACTGGCGACAACGCTGACGAGACTACTGGTATCAACATTATTCGTCGTGCTATTGAAGAACCGCTTCGCCAGATTTGCCGTAATGCAGGCATTGAGGGTGCTGTGATTGTAAACAAGGTACGCGAAGGCGAAGGTTATTATGGCTATAACGCTAAGACTGAACAGTTTGGCGACTTGCGTGCAGCAGGTGTAGTTGACCCTGCTAAGGTTACTCGTGTAGCCCTTGAAAATGCTGCTTCTGTGGCAGGTATGTTCCTCACTACTGAGTGCGTAATCTGCGACAAGAAGGAAGATAAACCCGAAATTCCTATGGGTAACCCGGGTATGGGCGGCATGATGTAATCCCCCCCAAAAAAAGATTCATACGATTAATTTTATAAGTTATTAATTGACGGAGATTGTAATGCAAATTACTTTCTCCGTTTTTTTGTTGTTAGGGGTGAGGCTGGCGCGTGAAATTTCTTGATAAATCTAGCAAATATCAATCATAAAAAATCATGAACTTTGAACACCCTATTTAGTTGTGAGAAAAGGAACGCACTCTATGCGTTTTTATTTTTCGGGGGAGAGAATAAATCCTCAACTTTTAGACGAGTTGGGCTATTTTGTAGATGACTTTCAGAGATTTTGTAGACAAAAACTAGACAGAAAAACAAAACAATACGCTTAAATATTTACGCTAAGTGTGAAAAAAGTGTGCAAATTGTACACTATAAAGCCCAGATTTCTCAAAAAAGATTTACAGAGGTGTTAGTTTTTAGATGAGGCTTGGTTATTCCAACTTTTAGATAGTATCTTTGCATCAGAAAAACTTGAGAGAGACAAAAAGTTTACTCTTGGGAGAAACACAGATGAACAACCTTTGACTGCTTTGACGCAATGAATAAAGTATTTTACATATTATCCTCTCTGTTACTGCTCACCTCATGTGCTGAGCAATACAACATTGCTGGCAACTCGTCCCTGCCTTGCCTTGACGGTAAAGTACTTTACCTCAGAGTGTCGAACAATGGCAAGCAAGAACAAGCACACAAATCAAACGTGCAACAAGAAACGGTGATGGTTTGTTTGGACTCATGCACAGTTATTCACGGACAATTTCGCTTTGAAGGCGACATTGATTCGACAATGATGGCTATGCTTTATAGAGGAAACGATTGTGTGATGCCCATCGTGCTTGAAAGTGGCAATCTGAATATTCAAGTGGATAATGCCACACAACGTGTGTCGGGAAGTCCACTTAACGAAAAATTGTATAGCTACTTTAAGAAGCGCACCAGATTGGACCACGAAATATGGGAGTTGCAACAAGCAACAATGCGTATGATGCGCGAAGGAAACTCGCCCATTGATATTCAACGCAAGTTGGGCAAAAAGAAACAACAGTTAGACCGACGCGCAGAGGAGTTGGAAACGAAGTTCGTAATGGACAATTACAACAATGTGCTTGGACCTGGATATTTTAGACTGCTTTGCAGCCAATTTCCTTCGCCCATTATGACGGAACAGATTCAACGTATATTGGATTCAGCCCCTGCAAATTTCTTGAACGACCCATTTGTGCGCTATTATATGCAACATGCAAAAATACGTATGGCTGCGCAAGGTGACAGGAATCCTGCAGCTGCAATGCCTCAACCTGTGACATGTCCATAAAAACTTTAGGGCGGTTCTAAAAATTCTGATTTTAAACTTCTAAAATTATACGCTTAGAGCGGTAAAGACAATGCAAAAGATTGCCTTTACCGCTCTAATTCTTTGCATACTTACAAAAAAGTTGTACATTTGCTCAGATATTAACCGTAGGTTGGTGGACGGCTGCTTGCTAACATCTGCCTCGAAAACTCAAAATGCCATGACTGCTACTGAACAAACTTATCAACAAATAGAACGCGCATTGCGCAAAGTAGCCTCGAAATTTCCACAAGAGGCAGAAAATATGCCTCTTACCGACATCTATCTGCAGGTGTTGCAAGATAGTGGCGAAATACGCGTATACGACGACGATGACAATGAATTGACTCGTTGCGTGGTAGAAGAATGGATTGGAAATACAGACGAAAACTTTTATACGGCTGTACAACCCATTCTGACGGATGCGATTAAACGCATTAAGGATGTGACCGAGAATGTGGCTGTGCTAAAGCCTTACTCGTATGTGCTTATTGGCGAAGACCGCGAAACGATTGCCGACATTTACTTGGTTGACGACGAAAACATTGTGATTAGCGGAGAACTCATGGAAGGACTCAACGAAGATCTTGAGAACTTTTGGGAGGACCTTGCTAAAGATGACGTTCTGTGAGGTATGAAGAAGGAGTGAGGACATTACGCCCTTTCTCGTTAACTACCTTTTGGGTAGCTCTGATTGTAACACTTCATGCCCTATGCTTAATAAAACACTGACAATTTAATCCTTAACCCCTTTAAATAATGAATTTTCTGAAAACGCTTTTGTCAGCACTCGTATTGTGCGGCACAACGGTTTGTCAGGCTCAAAATGCCACTTCACCTTCAATTATCCCCTTGCCTGCAAAAATTACACAAGGAGAAGGTTGCTTTACATTTAAAAACAAAACAAGTGCTTGGGCAGATGCTTATGCTGGTGACAGTATTAAAATGGTGCTGACACAATTTCAGCAGAAGTTTACCAATGCCACGGGCATGAAGTGGGCTAATGGCAAAAAAAATGCGGATCTACAATTAAAACTAAACCGCGAACTTGGTGCGGAAGCTTATCGCTTGAATGTAACACCCAAGGGCATTGTGGTGGAGGCTGCACGTCCTGCAGGTTTCTTCTATGCCTTGCAAACTTTGCAACAAATGCTCCCCTCGCGCAATGTCTTGGCTGGAACTGCTGACAAGACTACTAAAACTTGGTCGGTACAGGCTATGTGTGTGGAAGATGCCCCAAGATTTGAATGGCGCGGTTTTATGCTTGACGAAGGTCGTCACTTCTATGGCAAAGAAGAAATTAAAAAGTTGCTCGATGTGATGGCTGCCTACAAACTTAACCGCTTCCACTGGCACCTGACAGAGGACCAAGGTTGGCGTATTGAAATAAAAAAATATCCCAAACTGGCAGAAGTAGGCGCTTGGCGCGAAAGTAAGGTATTGGGTTGGGACCAAACCAAACCTGATGGTCAGCACTACGGTGGTTTTTATACACAAGAGGATGCTCGCGAAATTGTGAAGTATGCTCGCGATCGTTTTATTGAAATTGTGCCTGAGGTGGATATTCCTGGTCACTCACAAGCAGCCGTGGCTTCGTACCCCGAAATATTGGCTTGCGACCCTGAAAACAGACACGAGGTGTGGCTCTATCAAGGGGTTTCGGGCGATGTAATCAATGTGTCGAACCCCAAAGCTGTGCAATTTGCCAAGGATGTGATTGACGAACTGACTGAGGTTTTCCCCTTTGGTTATATTCACCTTGGTGGTGACGAATGCCCCACTAATAAATGGCAAAATAATGTAGATTGCCAAAAGGCTCTTGCTGCAATGCACAGTGAGAACTATCGCGACTTGCAGACTGACTTCTATCATAAACTGCAACAACACATTGCACAAAAGCCTGCTAACAAACAACGTAAACTTATCTTCTGGAATGAGGTGTTGCATGGTAATACTTCGGCATTAGGCAAAGATATTACAATCATGGCTTGGATTGGTGCTGATGCGGCTGCACAAGAGGCTGCACGACGTGGTTTTAACACAATTCTCACTCCGCAGATTCCTTACTATATCAACCGTCGCCAAAGCAAAGATGCCAGCGAACCTCGCTCACAAGGTTGGGGTACTGAAACGGTAGAAGCTGTGTATAACTATGTGCCCATGAACAACGTTGCTGCAGACTTGCAGCCTAAATACATGGGTGTACAGGCTAACTTCTGGACTGAATGGGTGGAAGATGGTTCTACCGTAGAATATTTAATGTTCCCCCGTCTAGCTGCTGTGGCTGAAGCTGGTTGGACTCCCCAACAATTACGCAAGTATCCCGACTTCTTGCAACGCCTTCAGTCAGAACCTGCTTATTACGACGCTAAGGGCGTGAACTATGGTAAGCATGTTTTTAAGAAATAAGTAAGAAGTTTTTACTTATTTTATCTTACTTTTTTTTAAGTGAATTGCCTTACTTTGCTACGCGGAGTAGGGCAATTTACAATAAATCACAAAAGCTAAGTTGAACTTCTTGCACTCTTGGCTTAATCCCAATTAGGCGGCGGCTCGGAAAGAAAAACGAAAATTTAACCATTTTCGTTTTGTCTTTCGCTCGCCTTGCACTAACTTTGTGGCCAAAATCAATTCATTTAAAAGAAAATGTTCAAAAAAATCTTATTACTCGTGCTCTTCGTAGCACCCTTGAGCCTCTGCGCTCAGAAGTTCGCACACTTCGACTACAACGCAATTCTCTCAGCTATGCCCGAAGCTAAAACAGCACAAACTGAACTTGAAACTATCTATAAGAAGTATCAGTCGGACATGGAGAATATGCAAAAAGAACTCCAAACTAAGGCTGAAAAGTATCAGAAGGAAGACACTGAGGCTACTCCCGCTAACATCCGCGAACGCCACCAACAGGAATTGCAGGATATGTACCAGCGCTTGCAGCAAGCTCAGCAAGATAACTCTGAGAATATGCAGAAGGAACAAGCTAAGAAGATGCAGCCTATCATGACTAAGGTGTTCAACGCTGTTGACGCTGTGGCTAAAGAAAATGGCTACGTTTACATCATTGACAAGACTGCCTCACAGCAAGCTGGCATCTTCATCAATGAAAGTGCAAGCAACGATGCTACTTCTGCCATCATGAAGAAGCTTGGCATCTCTGCTACTGCTACTACTCCTGCCAAGAAGTAAATAAAATAAATCAACCCCACTCTCTTACAGAGTAATGTGTGCTGATATGTTGGAATACGGCGCTTGCGGCAAGAGTCGCAATATCCGTGAATACCACATATCAGCACATTTTTTAGGTTACGGTTATAAAAACCTTTTACAACTCTCCCATACAAAAAACTTCAAACCGTGATTACACTTAGAAACATACATAAATCGTTTGGCAACCTCGAAGTGCTTAAAGGCATTGACCTCGACATCAATCCTCACGAGGTGGTGAGTATTGTGGGTCCCAGTGGCGCAGGTAAAACAACCTTGCTACAAATTATGGGTACACTTTATAAGCCTAACCAAGGCACTATAGAAATTGCAGGAGAAGATGTGCTTAAACTCTCAGCTAACAAACTCTCACAATTTCGCTGTAACCACTTGGGCTTTGTTTTTCAGTTTCACCAACTCTTACCCGAATTTTCAGCACTCGAAAATGTGATGATTCCTGGCATGATTGCCCGACATGCTGACTCTGAAAATAAAAAGCGTGCCATGGAGTTGCTCGACTTTATGGGATTAGCAGATCGCTCTACACATAAACCTGCCGAACTCTCAGGCGGTGAAAAACAACGTGTGGCTGTGGCACGTGCCTTAATGAATAAACCCGACGTTATATTGGCTGATGAACCATCGGGTAGTCTCGACTCACACAATAAGCAAGAATTACACCAACTCTTTTTCAAGCTACGCGATGAATTGGGACAAACCTTCGTTATCGTGACACACGATGAGGAACTTGCTAAAATAACTGATCGTACCATCCACCTTTTAGATGGACGTGTAGACAAAGAAACTACCTTGTAGGGCTTTGTTCTATAATATATATTTTCCCTACCCTATAAACACACTTCTTCACATGATAAAACTTGGCAACTATAATACATTACGCATTACTCGCTTTACTGACCATGGTGCATACCTTGATGGTGGCGAATTAGGAGAAATTCTTATGCCCAAAGCTTATGTACGTCGCGAAATGCGCCCTGGCACTGAAGTTGACGTATTTGTTTACCTCGACCAAAGCGAACGACTCGTGGGTACTCTCGAAACTCCATTGGCTCGCGTAGGCGACTTTGCCTTTCTTAAAGTAGCTTGGGTAAACGAGTATGGTGCATTCCTTGATTGGGGATTAATGAAAGACCTTTTTGTGCCTTTCCGCGAACAAAAAATGGTTATGCAGCAAGGTCGTTCATACTTAGTGCATATACACATCGACGACGAGACACAACGTATTGTGGCTTCGGCAAAGGTTGAACGATACTTACAACCAGCCATGCGCAGTGACTATCACCGCGGACAAGAGGTTGAAATCATGGTACAACAAAAAACACCGCTCGGCTTTAAGGTGATTGCCGACAATCGTTGTGCAGGCCTCATCTATGATGACCAAATATTTGAACAAGAGCCTCATGCAGGCGATGTACTCACAGCAACCGTTGTGAATGTGCGTCCTGATGGAAAACTCGACCTTTCACTCCAACGCATTGGTAAAGGACGTTTTCGTGACTTTGCAGACCAACTACGTGACCAACTACAAGAAGCAGGTGGCACACTTCCCTTTACAGATCGTTCTACCCCCGAAGAAATTCAAGAACGTTTTGGAGTGAGCAAAAAAACTTTTAAGCGTGCAGTAGGCACACTCTACAAGAACCGCGAAATTGTAATCTCAGGCCAAGGAATTTCTGTCACAAAACATAAGTAGCAAGTCTGTAATATTAATTTTTCAAAATATGCAGGAAAAAAGTAGATAAAAATTTGGAGTTTTCTATCCCAAAATGTATCTTTGCAATCGAATTAAGGAATTAAGCATTCTATGTGCTGATTCTTGTAATATATGATAGTTTTTTCATCTCTATATAAGTTCTGTGAGCCAACTATGCGTTGCGAAACGCGTAGTTGGCATTTTTTATACCTACGACAAAAATATTTGAAAATAATCCAACATCAAAACCTACATAATTATTGAAGATTTTTTTTTTGGGGGGGGTAACATTTAATGGACACACCATAACGAAAAAGTCCTGTAAATATTTCGATCTACAGGACTCTGTTGAGGAGAGAGAGAGATTTTATATCACTCTACCAGCTTCCGTAACTTATTGATATTCAAGTGCCGTCTTTAAGCATTTTCGCTTATTTTGCACTCTATTTCCTACTTCACTCCTCAAATCTTTGAGGAGATTATGGCATTACGACACTCGTTTCTTACTTTTCAATAAGTCGGTTGCCGTTGTTTTATGTTTATCTTCTCATTACCTTTGTATTATGTTTACGAATTGCCATTATGAAGGGGAATAATACAATATCATGACCACTATCTTACCATAATTATTAAATGCCTATAAGTCAAATATGACTCTGAAAATTGTATTTTCATGTAGCATCATTGATTTTCATGATGTTACATAACTTTTATAGGCATTGAAAGATGTAGCCTACTTGTAGCGTCTTGTAGCACGATGTAGCGTTATATTCTATTCTTCTTTGCTCATCCCACCTGTTTCAATCATAGAGTCAAGTACATCGCCATGTTCGTCATAGACTGTATCATTTATATTTAGCATAAAGCATCACAGGCCTATGCTTAGAAGCTCCACGATATATCTCCATCACTTTCGTCATACAGTCTCTTGATACCGTGAAGCAACCACGGCTCTCTGAACCTATCGGGATATAATCGTTTTTACCCGAAAATCTCGTCACCTTTCCCGCCGAATGAATCAAGATACCACGAGTCTCGGCAAGATAGTTGGTCTTGTCAAGCCCACGAAGACGGATGCTCTTCTTAAACTTACTTCCCTTTCCTACCATCACATATCGTCCAAGGCTAGAGCATCCGCTGCCAAACTCATTGCTGAACTTAGGCTTGGCATCTGTGTTGCCCTTTCCACTGCCGTGCATACAATAGCTGCTCAACACACGCTTTCCATGCTGCAAGTCGTAGATGAAGAACCGCTTCTTGCCCGATGGAATGGAGAAATCCACCAGGATATAATAATCTGTGCTATACCCTCGTCGCTCGCAATAGTTTCGTACTTGCGAGAGATTCTCGCAATCCACCTTGCCATACCATTCCTTGCCATCGACGTAATTCTTATACAATGGCTTAGTGTACCTGTTATAAATGGGAGGCACAAAAGGGATGCTAACAATCAGCAGCACTATGACAACCAACAATATGATATATATCTTGTTCTTTGTCTTCATATAGTATGATTTTTTGTTTGGTGATAGGGTGGTAATTTATAGAACCACCCTATAGCGAATAAAATAATTGTTTATGGTTATAGACAATTTATCGTGTCCAACCATCATTAAGAATTATTGTATCTCCTTTTATGGGAATGAAAACAGATATATATGTTCCATCCCAGTCAGGAACCTTTTTACCATCAACATCTACCATTCTCCGATGCATACCTTTTGTTCTGTCGAAGGGAATTGCTTCAGGGTAGATGTCATAAGAATATCCAGTAGAATCCTTTCTCCAACAACACGAATCGGTCTTGCATGCTTGGTCTAAACGATAAAAGAAATCTTTATCCAATGGCTTTGCTGGTACAAATTTTATTTGTGTTGCACTACCTGCCAAACCACCATCCGAATAAAAGGAATCCACAGGGACTATCTCTGGGAATTCCACACCTGTTACCTTTCGCAAGTCGTCAGCATTATGATAGTCAATATGAGTAGGTACGTCTGTACCGTTCGACTGGCCGGCACCAACCACAAACATAACGAGAAAACCCACAAATAGTATTATTATTAATAGCATTGGCATAGCAATAATAATGCCGAAACTCCATATCAATGAACCTAACCAACCTTTTATATTTTCAATAGCTATATTTCCTTCCGAACAGTTGTCAGAGTTTCTCTCAATATATTCTCTTACCAATCTGCGCTTTATCATCTCCTTTTTCAACGAGTTGCCCTTTACCTTCTCCAATTCGGGCGCAACAGCCTCTTCTGCCTGTTTCTTCAACAGACCCTCTTTCTGCTTCTGCAACTTGTGAAGCTTCACACACAACACGGCAAAACAAACTGCACCGATACCTGCAACACCAACCAACCATGTCCAATCCAGATATTTGATGCCGTCAAATAATAAAAAACATACCATAACCGCAAAGCAAACGCATGGCAAGGCAATTCTAATAAATTTCTGCATATCGTTCTCTTTTTTTATTATTTTTATTACAAACAATACTTCGGTAATTTTTTACCGAGAAATTAATTTTATAACCA
>ERZ1026870.1039-NODE-1039-length-13543-cov-5.382933_pt1 | contig 13543 bp, 9 predicted proteins | sample MGYA00380165_ERZ1026870 | MGnify/ENA primary metagenome ERZ1026870 (study PRJEB33269, sample SAMEA4719801) | human gut metagenome | biome: human-associated habitat; feature: organic feature; material: feces | place: Cameroon | collected 2013-10 ...
CCGTCACCGCCACGAAGCGCCCGTCGCTCAGTTCGATGAAGCCCGGCATGGTGCTGTCTCTGAGCTTCTCGAGCAGTTCGACGATCTTGAGCTTGAGTTTAGAGTTGACGCGAACGGTCCCCTCCACCGTGAACCAGCGGTCCATGCTGGTGACGGAGAGGCTCAGCGCGTCCATGTTGATCGGTTCGTTGTCGACCGTGTAGACCGCGTCTTCGGGCCATTCGACCTCAACCGTCTTGCCGAGCTTGCGAAGCGCCTCGAGCGCAGACAGACACTCGAGCGAATTCAGGGACCATTCGGTGCCTTCGGCGTTGACGGCTTCTGCGGGCATGGCCTTGGCGACCTTGCGGCCTGCGGCCTTTTCCGCCTTGAGGTCGCGCCTAACCTGCACGCTCTTTTGCTTGATGCGCGTCTGCAGGAATTCGAGCCCTTCGCCCGGCACGCAGCTGAGCGCCTCGCCCTTGACGGGATGCACGAAGAGCTTGGCCGAAAAGCGATTGTCGTCCGAGAGCTCGAACCGCATCGTCGGCACGGTGCGTCCGTCCACGGTCTCGATGTTCTCGTTGATGAGGTCCGACATCACGACGGCGCGCCCGCTGATGCTCCCGAGCAGGGTCTTGAGCTTGTCGGCCGCCTCTTCGGGGAAGCGATCGACGCCCTTCAGAATTTTGGCGGCGTTGTAGACGCTCGGCTCGAGCGGCATCACCACGACGGTCGAGCCCTCCTTCTTGACGGCATAGCCGGGGAAGATCTCGAACTCCCCTTCAATGTTGTCGTCGATTTCGAAGCCCTTCCTCTTTTTGAGGACCTTGAGCTCGTAGGCTTGCCGGACAACGTCGAGCTTTTCGCTTGTGAGGGCGTCATACACTTCCGGGTGCCCGACCAGAGCATCGACCACACGTGGACCGCGAAGCTCGAGCCCGCCGTAGATCTCGCCCGCAAGCGAGCTCACGGCCTTGTCCTGCACGGTCATGCCCTCGACACCGCCGCGGACAAAGGTCGAAATCGCAACGTCCCGCCCTCTCGACCAAGTGCAGCCGTCCTTCGACTTCTGCGCGCGGGGCTTCACGGTCAGATCCCGGCAGTCGAGCTGATAGACGATGCGCTCGAGTCTTGAGGGCTTCACGAGCTTTTCCTCGCCGATCAACTGGTCAAGAAGCCGCTCCCACTCAGGCAGAGCGCTTGTACGCGCAGGCAGCAAGCCCGCAAAGCCGTACCCCTTCGCCTTCCTCTGATAAGCCTCCGATTCAGGCTCGAGCGCATGGAGCACCTCAAAGTTGAGGAGCGGCGGGAAGGTTTTCAGAAGCGCCGGGTCGGAGAGTCCGCGCACCCAGTCGTCATCCTCAATGCCGCGATTGAGTAGCGTCAGGCCGACGAGCGCATGCAGCACGGGCTTGTTGGCGAACTGAGGGTTGAAGCGTTTCGCTTCGGAGAGCTTTTGGACCACGTTTTCGTTGACCGCAAGCCAGCACCAGACATAGAGCGGCAGACTGTAGGCTTGAGGGTAGTCCACCTTGAGGATCGCACGAATCGTGCGCAGCACCTGGGCCGACTCGCGGTTGGCATAGAGAATCTGACCGTAGAACCAATTGGCCGTCAGCTCCGGGAACGTGCGGGCGCAAAGCGATGCCTTCTGAGCGGCACGCGCCGTCTTGATGGCGGCCGCCGGATCGTTTTCCATGACCAGTTGCCGCATGGCCGTGAGAATCATCCGGGGCCAGTCGTCGTGCATGGTGTCCACGTAGGCCCAGGGGCTTTCGGAAAGCCAGAAGCCGTTGCGCAGAGAGTAAAGCCTGTTGATGGTTGACCTCGGCGCTACCGACTGAATCAAGCCGATCTGCTTGGCCGGCAGTGCGACCGAAAAGATCCCGGTTCCCGTCAAGTCGAAGCGCTTCTTGGTGAGCCCTTCAGCCCATTCATTCATCACCTCGTCGGGCAGGATGCCGAACAAGGGCCGGTACTTCGGATCCTCCAACCAAACCTTGACCGTATTCTTGAAGCTTAAGAGGAAGAGCCGGCCGTCCGGCTCGTCCATCAGCTTCCGAATCCCGGCGGTCTGATCTTCGACGGACTTGCCGTTCTTGAGGTCCGCACAGGCAGTGAAAATGCCGAACATGACATCAACAACATGAATGGCATTGCGATTGACCCTGGCGTACCTCTCGCCGCGCCTTTGGACTTCGGCCTTGAAAATCTCGTGCGGATAACGATCGCCCATCTCCCAAAAGAAGTCTTCCGTGGGTAGGATGTCGAAGACCTTGTTGTAGCGCGAAATCAACTCCATCCAGCCTGCCTTCTTCCAGTCGTTGAGCAGCTTTTTGACCCTCTCCTTCGTAATCTCGCGCAACTCGACTTGGCGTCCGTAGTCAATGGTGTCGAACCAGCTGTAGGAAAAAAACAGTCGAGAAGCAGTTGTTCTTCGGGATGCGTGGTGGTTGGCGCGGGGAGGTTCTCCTGATGGGGTCTTCCGGCCGGCGTTCGGGCTTCATGCGGCTTAGTGGCACAGATGCCGTCGGCTCGGATGCTGTTGGCTCGGATGCTGTTGGCGCAGGCGCGCTCTTGACGATGCAGAAGTCTACCATCACGAAGGCGGATTTTTCGGCTTGTTCCCGCCCGGCGAAGGCTGCATGCCGCACCTATGGCGCGCGGGAAACGCTTTGCGCCCGGGATGTCTGCTAGCAGCTTGAGGCGGCCAGCGTCAAAAAGCCGTTCTTCACTTCGTTGTTCGGGAAGTCGAGAAGGAAGGTCTTGCGCCGCCTGTCATAAGCCTTGATCGTCAAGCAGCCGCTTTGGTAAAGCATGGGAAGCGGATGGGCGGCGTCGGCCCTGCAGTTCATGAAGGCGTCGCGCGGATAATATTGCCCGGCGAGCTGATCTATGTCCTCATGGGAATGATTCATCAGCCGGTTGAGCCAGGACGGCATTTCCGTCGCGAACCGGCAGTCTCGAATGTCGAGCACGTGGAAGGCGTTGAGGACGCTCAATGGGTTGCAGATGTCCTTCATGCCTTCGCTGAAGTGATAGCCGCCACAATGAGCCTTGAGCTGCTCGCGGACTTCGGCTTCGCCGCCGTCCTGCGCCTTGGCCATGTCGCCGATCGCCTCTCCGAACTCGGCATCGATCTCCTCTTCGGTCATCCCGCAGATCGCCTCGTACCTTCTCACCATGCTGATGTCCAGTAGCTGATTGAGGCTGCTCTCGAGGCTCAGCAGCGCAAACTTCGTCACGCCCGTGAGCATGACGAAGCGAAGATTGGCGTCCGCCAGCTTGAAAACACCGTAAAAGGCCTTGAGGATCTGCCGGTTCTCCTCGAGCAGACTTTCGTCCCTCGCCAGCACGTCGAGGAGCGGCTTGTCGTACTCGTCGATGAGCACCACCACGCCGCGGCCGCTTTGCTTTGCCGCAGCTCTGATGATTTGCTCGAAGCGGGAAGCCGGGTTGAAGTCGGGCCCCGGCGAGACGCCGTACTCAAGCTCCCAGCGGGACAAACAGCCGTCGAGCTTTGCGCGCAGCGCGTTGGGCATCGTGTAGTCGATGCCGTTGAAGTCGAAGTGAAAGATCGCGTGCGAATGCCAGTCTTTTTCGAGCGCCTCTAGCTTCAAGCCCTTGAAAAGCGCCCTCTTCCCCTCGAAGTAGGCCTTGAAAGTCGACAAGAGCAGGCTCTTCCCGAATCGGCGCGGCCGGCTCAGAAAATAGGCCTTCCCCTCATGGGCGAGCGAATGCACCATGTCGGTCTTGTCGACGTAGACAAAACCGTTTTCGATGATCTGATCGAAAGACTGGATGCCAATCGGGTACTTCACTTCTGCGTCCTTGTCATGCTCGGTGCTGTTGAGGATTCTTGCGCAGGCGTTCCATGCGCGGCACACCATTGTCGCAGATTCCGCCAGACATGATTCGGCAACCAGCGCATCGGTTGCGGCGTCGAGCCGAAACGAGCATTTCGTGCCGGTTGTTGCTCCCCTCAGGCAGTCTTCCAGCGCGTCACCCGACGCTCGGCCTCCTCAAAGACCATGCCGACACGGATCAGCTTCCCGCCGCGCGGCGTGTTGCCGTAGTCCCGGCTTCGGATCTGCTCGACCGCCTCGTCGCATAGCGCCTCCGGATCGTCGCCCGTTCTCGCGAACTTGAGCTCGAACACCCACCGGTAGTCTCCCGCCTCGACCTCCATGTCGCTTCGCCCCCTCGCCGTATGCACTTCCACATGAGGACGCAGCGACAACCCGATCATGAGGATCTGGATCATGCCCCTGAAGGACGCCTCGTCCCGGATCGGATAGCGTTCGTAGTCGAGCGCGTTGAAAACCTGGTTGATGAAGCGGACCGTGTCCTCGACGTCGCCCTCGAGCATGTAGTTGAGGATGTCGTCGGACTCGAAATCGTCGTCGCCCACCATCACGCTCGCATAGAGCTGCGCCATGGACGCCTCGACCTCCCGATTCGGGTAGCCGAGCTGGAAGTTCCCGGCCTTGTTGATCGATCGTATGGTCAAGTAGCCCGTCTGATGCAGGAGCACGTTGACGTCGAGCTTCTGATAGGGCTCGCTCGAAAAGAGCTTTCGCGAACTCATGGGAACCGTCTTGAGGAAGTCGAGCGGCTCCTCGAGCTTGCGCTCGGCCAAGTAGTTCATGAGGACGCTCGGCTGCCCGCCCGACTCGAACCAGTAGTTCTCAAAGCGGTAGTCGCTGCCCTTCAGAAAGTTCAGGACCGACCACGGGCAGTACACGTGCGTCGCGGCGTCCTTGTCGAACGAGAAGCCGTCGTAGTACTCGCGCATTTTGGCGAGCAGGTCTTCGCGCGAAATCCCGAGCGAGCGCGAGGCGCGCTCAAGGTACCCGCCCAAATAGTCGACGAGCTCCTCTTCCGTGTAGCCCGTCAAGGTCCCGTACTCGACGTCGCGGGAGATGTCGATCATGTTGTTGAGGCCCGAGAAGATGCTCGTGTTGCTCAGTCTCGTGATGCCCGTGAGGAACATGAATCTGAAGCAGCCGTCGTTCGACTTCAGCATCACGAAGAATTCCTGCATGACCTTCTGGATGCCCTGAAAGAGCTCCTTCTTGTTGAGCACCTTCGTCAAGGGCGAATCGTACTCGTCGATCAGAAGGACCAGGGACGCATCCGCCTTCCCCCTGAACCACTTCGACAGTTGGTAGCTGAAGGACTCCGTGTTCCCGTTCCAGGCAAAGCCGTGCTCTTCGAGCTCCTCCGAGAGCATGGAATAGAACTTCACCTTGAAGTCGTCCACGGTGTCGAAGTCGACCACCATGGAGAAATCGAGACAGACGGTCTCGTAGGTCGTGTCCTTCCAGAGCTTTTCGATCGCGAGGCCTTGGAAGTCGCGAAGGCCGTATTCGAAAAGCGAGGCAAAGGTTCGCAGGAGGAGCGACTTCCCGAAGCGCCTCGGCCTCGCAAGGAAGATCTTCTGCACCCCGCAGGCCAAGCGATGAATCATCTCGGTTTTGTCGACATAGATCTGGCCGCTGCTTCTCAGTGCGGAAAACGTCTGCGTCCCGATCGGGAGACTCTTCAACTCATCCATCATCATTCCTCGGTCATCATTCATAAAGCACTCTTCGACATCATTGCGCCCCGGCAACCGGCTGCTGTCCTTCGGCAGTCCCCATCATCACGCGGCAGTACTTCGACCAGATTTCGTCTTCGTTTCTGAGCGCCATGAGTTGAGAACGAACGCGAAATGCGTCCAACGCCTGCGGCTCTTCTTCAGCCCGGCTGCGAGCCTCGAAAAAGGACGGCACATTCCCCTCGACCTCGTCCTCGGGACACAGTCGCAAGACGCAGTTCCAATCCAAGAGACGAGCCAGATTGTCCCGAGTCAGGAAGGCGGAGCGCATGGCGTTGGGCAGATGCGTCGTCACCAGACACGGCAGGTTGACGGCCGCAGCCTCAAGTGCGACCTGCCCCACGCCGGCAATGAAGGCATATTCCTCACCGTGCGCCGGCAGAAACGAGCGCGTGTCGATGACGCCAAGCATCACGCCGTCGGGCAGGCTGTTCACCCATCGCGTCACGGCGCCTTCCTGATACACAGGCCCGGCGATCTCAAAGCTCATGCCGCACCGACGGCAGATTTCAACGAAACTCTTCAGTGTCGGAAGCTTTTCCTCGTCAATCCGTCCTATGTAAAGTGCCTTCCGGGCTGCAGGACGATACGGCGGCACAACATCCGGGAACACGACCACATTCGGAACATAGGTGAGATGCTGATAAGGCATTTCACGCTTGCGAACGGTACAGCGGTAGTCCAAAGCGTCCAGTCGTGTCTGATCCGTGTCGATCGCGTTGTGAATCATCACGCCGACCCGCGTCAGAGCCTTGAGGGCATTGACGTCAACGTCGTGCAAAAAGTCCGTGTTCTTCACATTGAATTCGACGGCAGCCGGCCTGATGCGCTTGACAAACTCAAGGAGCTTGCGCCCGGCATTGGGCGCCTCCTGATTTAAATAGAGGCAGGGGTAGTCCTTCAGAGGTTCATAGTCCTGCTTCTCAACCACCAGCACGGGTTCAATACCGTGAGCTCTGAGCCACTTGAACTGCAGCGCGAGCCGGCGCTCCACCCCGCCCGTTTTGAACAAAAAATCAAGGACATAGAGCACACAGGGCCTTTCCTTTGGAAGGCCTGAAATGACGGCGCGATTTCGCGTTTCGCAGTCTGCGTTCAGTTGGTCAAGCTTCGCAAAGCGGGCAGGAAGGCGACGGGAAAAGAGAAAAATCCCATTCCCGTACGGCTTCTTTTCCCCATATCGGCCCGCATAGAAAAGCTCCCGATCCTCCGTTCGGATTCGGTAGCCAACGGGATGGCCGGCCACCTTATAGAGCTTGTTGAGGCCGTAATGACCGCGAGGTTTAATGGACATAACGCATCACCTCAAGGCCTGTAGGCTTTTATCAGCAGTTCCTTCAGGAAATTCAGCCCCTCCGCCGGCGTCTGAGCATCAACCCGAAAGCCATAGCGTCCTTCGCGCACCTTGTAGTTGACCTCCTCAAACACACTTTGTTCGATCATCTCATCAACTTCCGTCGATCTCTCCAACTTGATGTCGACATGGAAATAGCGGCGTCGCAAACGGAAAACCACAAAATTATTGGGTTTTCCATCAACCCAGATGCCTAGGTAAAACTTGTTGTAGCTGAAGACCGCCTTCGGCTCGAACTCTCTGATGAGATTGAGAATGCCATCGGCTCCCCTGAGAACTTCCTTTGAGGAAGTCTTTTCCCAATAGGTTCGATCGGTTTGCTCAACCTCACTGTCTTCTTCGTCCAGCGCCGGCGTCGCCACATCCAAAACCTTCGTGAACAACAGCCCTAGCGACCCGTCAAGGTTTTCGACAGCCGTCATCTTCAAGGCGATCAATGGAATGTTCGAATTGAACAAGGAGATGACGTTGAAGAATCGGGCCGTGATGTCTTCTGCAACAATCACGCCCACATGGTCATACTGCGGGAAGCGCTTGCGTTCCAGATCCCAATATTCGATGGTTCGAATGATGTGAGTCTCGTCCGTCGCCCCGAGCTGAACTTCAACCTCATAGCGTGTGCTGGTTTCCTCATCCTGAAAGAGCAGATCCAGCCTCCCACCGGAAGGCTGGATGCGTTCCTTGTCTCGCCCGCTGATTTTGCCCAACCCCAGCAAAGACGGATTCTCAAACAGAATCTTCTGCACCCAAGCTTCGGAAATACCGGGAAGATCTTTCAATCTGACAATTTTTACCGGTGAAAATTTCACTACATCAGTCGCATTCATTTTAGGTCACACCTTGATATTCCAAAGATTCACTAGTGCTGAAAAATGTCATTCTTCTCATAGAAAGCAGCTCGCTCGTTGGTGTCGTTGAAGCTGTGTTCTACGACGTTATTTTTTGGCTTCCTTAGCCGCCTCCGTTTCAGCTTCCTTGGCCTTCTTCCTCTCCTCCTTGAGACGAGCCTTTCCTTGTTCGATCAATTCGTCAGGCGTGATCGTACCGTCGAGACATTGTTGGCGAAGCTCCTGCATCCAGTCGGGCACGGCCTCCGCCTTTTTGCCAATGACTTTTTGAACGGCGGCATCAGCTACCTCTGCTTTCTCTACCTCTGCAACCTTCTCGACATATAACTTCATGAGATGCGCAACGATTTCGGATTCTGATGCGTCGGCCTTCAATCCATAAGCCTTCAAGACAGCCTTATCGTTTTCATCATGCGCCTTCCTCAACTTAGGAACTAGCGAAACATCCTTATAGAGATCGGCCATCGTAACGTTACCTTCCCCTGCCCTAGCATCAAGTATTTTTTGAGCTTTTTTCTCGATTTCTTCCCTGACCTTTTTGGTAACTTCGGGCCAAACAAAAGTGTTGTACACAAGTTCCTTTGAATACCTGTAATCACTTTTCAGTCGACCAGCGACTGCTCTCATCCATGCCATGTGTACCCGTGAAGTCATGATTGCAAAATGGTACAAAGTAGCATTAGGAACAATTTGAACTGCATCTGAAGATATGTTCATTTGCTCCATAAATCCGATCGGAACATACTCTCTTCTTTCAGAAGATACGCGCGGAACAATCAAAAACGGGGCACCTTCAGGTTGAGTTATCTGAGCGAACAGATGTGGAACTTTTGCATATCCATTCGTAGTTTTAGCCTTCGATTCAAGACGAAACTTCTTTACTGCATCAATGCGATTTGATACATCTTTGTTCTTCGTCATTATCGACAACGGCGCTTCTTTCAACCAGATACACCAACGTTCTTTCCCCTTGATGAATTCCTCTGCTCCAATGTAAGAACGAAGATAAGGCTTCAACTCTGGCGATTTTTCGATAAGCTGCGAATACTCCTCAGCCGACAAGATGAAATTTCCTCCATCTCTCGGTTGATTGCCGAAGTTCATCTCAGGAACATTACATAGCGGCTTCTTTTGAGCGACTACAAAAACTTCTGGGCCGTCCGTCAAATACGGACTAATGCTATCAACTAGAACTCCATCAGCGCCACCATCCTTGAAGATCATCTTCTTCTTTCTTTGCTGATTGGAGAAAGACACGATGACGCAATGCACAGCTGCCTTGTCGCTTGCCTCACTACTCCACTTGAAAGTTTGATACGCATAGTTAATATGCATATTCAACTTGTACATTTCTCCCCAAAGGATTGGCGTTTGCGCTCCCTGACAAATGGAGTTCGTTGCAACAAAAGCTACTTCAATAGGAGTTCCTTCTGCATAGACAGCAGATTTTTTGAACCATCCACAAACATAATCCAAATCTTGGACGTCCTGAATAGAACCAAATACGGATTCGATTTCCTTCTTTTGCTTACTCCCCTGATCCATCATGCGCGCCCCGACAAATGGCGGATTTCCCATGATGTAATGGAGTTTCTCTTTCGAAATCAATTCACTCCAATCGCAATCAAGTGCATTGGCCTCAACGATATTCGTCAATGTTTTTAATGGGAAAAATGGAAGATTTTTGCCAAGAATATCTTCAGTTTCATTCAGCATCTGACTTTCAGCAATCCACAATGCAGTCTTTGCCACAGCGCAGGCAAAGTCGTTGATTTCTATGCCGTAGAACTGATTCAGTGAAATTTTTGTTGGAGTTAGACCTTCAAGATTGAAGGCAGACTGTCCATTCGACTGAATACGGATAACTTCATTCTCCAGTTTGCGAATACTGATGTAGGTTTCCGTCAAAAAGTTGCCAGAACCGCAAGCAGGGTCGAGGAACGTAAGGGACGCAAGCTTGTCATGGAATGCAATCAATCGTTCATTTTTTGTTTTTACCGTTTTGATGGCTCGAATCTGTGCCAACTCGTCCTTGAGATCATCCAAAAACAAGGGATCGATCACCTTGTGGATGTTTTCGATGGATGTGTAGTGCATGCCACCCTTCCGGCGGGTTACAGGGTTCAATGTGGATTCAAAAACCGCTCCGAAAATGGTCGGACTGATTTTGCTCCAATCGAAGCCTTCACTAGCCTCATTGAGCAGAAGCGATATCACTTCCGGGGAGAAGTTCGGAATCTCGACGGCGCGCGCATCGGCAAACAAACTGCCATTGACGTATGGAAAAGCGGCCAACTCATCGTCAAGATACTGGTCACGTTTCTCGACAAGGGTGTCAAACACCTCGAACAGATCCAGAATAGCGCGTCGAAAATCTCGCGGTCGATCCTTGTACTGCGCCATGTAGTCATGGAACATGCGTTTGCGACCAAAGATGCCCGCGTCCTCTGCGTACAGACAGAACACCAGGCGGACGCACAGAATATTCAGGCTATGTTGAGATTCAGCAGATGTAGGATCGACGTATCCTTGGAGAAGACCGTCGTAGATCTTCCCGACTAGTTCCCCGGCTTGAACTGACAGTTCTTTTTCTTGAGCAATTAGCTCTTTCTGGTCCAACGTCAGGAAGCGAAGGCGATGGCATTCGTCAGGCAGGTCTTCTAGATTGATAATTTCAGGCGGCGCATCTGGACGTTCCATGTCATGCACATGGAATGTAGAAAAATTGCAGACGACGATCCATCTCGGATGGGCGCTGTAGGGAAGTCCGAGAATATAACGCCGAGCTTGTTGGTACGGCGTGAGCATACTACCGTCAGACTGCTTGATCTTCTTCGTCAGATCAACATGGCTTCCCTTCTGCTCAATCAGAACACACGTTCCAGGAATGTACGCGTCAATAAAATTTGTGTGATTCAGTGCAATCTGATCTTCGAACGAAATGGCCTTCTCAGGTTCTGCAACGCCGAAAACGTCTCTAAGTAGCGAAAGCCAGAACGATTGCGTTTGTCCCTTCTCGTAGCCTTTGTCGTGCCAGAACTCGACAAATCTTTTTGCAGCCCGTCTTTGCTCTTTATCGTCCATTACATCTCTCCCTGTTCAATTATCAAATACTTGTAGACCGTCGTGCGGCTGATGCGACCTCATTACAGCGGCACGCCCATGTCCATCAAAGACCGGATTCTCTGAATCTGTTCGCCCGTCACGGAGCATCGGCGACTCTTGTAGACACCGCTCTCCCTAGCGAGCGCAATGCCCTCTGCCGGGCGACGCTTTATCATGCTACGCTCGAATTCGGTGGCGACTCCGACCGTACTCAGCATGAATTAACGATTCTGTTAATTATGACGAATACAATTCGAAAAGGCCGATGGCTTGATGGCGTCTCTTAGCAGCGAAGCGTTGTCAAGCAGTCAGCCGGTCCAGCGTCAAGCCATTCAACGCCCTTGTCCCGATAGCATTCAAATATTATCATTTTCCTCACACACAACACCGAAACCCAGCAACTCACAATACCCGACGTCCCCGATAAAGATCATCCAGATCATAGAAGCGCCGATCTGCCCCTTCCAACACATGGTCAAATCCCGCACGCGCCACGAAGCCGAACCGGTGAGCCGGAAGCGGTGACGCCTTCACCCGTTCGATCTTCTCGGCAACCTGCGCCTCCGTCAGGGGACGCTCTTGGAAATCGCATTCATACGCAGCAAAGCCGCCGGCACCTTCCGTCACCACGCCAAACTCGCAGCGCCGGCGCTCCTTCGGAAGGTCAAGGCCGTACGATCCGATCTTGAAAAACGGCGCCTCCATTCTTCCCGCCTGGTTCTCCCTCAAGAGAAACTGCTTCACGATGTCCTCAAAGACTGTCGGCACGTACCGGAACTCAAAATCCTCTGCCATGCACTCGTCCCAAACGCGCTCGGCCGGCCAAACCTTCAGCCGCGACTGATGCCTGAAGACGTACCGGTAATGAAAATGGAAGAGATTGTCATTGAACCCGTAGGTCGCCCTCTTCTTGTTGTGCTCATCGTTGATGGGACTCACCTTCCGCAGGAGCTCCATTCCTACGAGCTTCTTCAGAATGTCGACCAGCGCGGGGGAGCTTGAAAACTGAGACGCCTCCAGAATCTCCGAAAACCTGACGGCTCCGCCGGCGAGAGCCTCAAACACACGTTCGGCGCTGGAGGTCTTGGAAATCTCCGACATCAGCAGGTAGCCGACTTCGTCCGCGAGCACGGCGTCCGGTGCGGCCAAGAGCCTGATGATGTTGTCGCGCACGGACAGAGAGGAATCGATCTTCGCGTTGTAAAACGGCATCCCGCCGAACACGCTGTAGAGCCTCACCTTGTCCTCGTTCGAAAAATCGGGATAGAACAAGGCCGAATCGAAGTAGTCCATGGGTTCAACATGGAGGTTCAGTCCGACCTTCCTCTTGAGAGGGCTCCTTTCCTCCGTCAAGGCCTTCATGACCTCAAGGGACGAGCCGCAGAGCACGAGCTTCAGTCCCGAATCACGGTAGGCATCGAGCAGATGCGCGATCACGGCGTCGCAACCGGGCAGCAGTCCGCGCAGATGCGGGTATTCGTCGAGCACCAGCACGCTGCGCCGTCCCTCCATGAAGCCGAAAATCGCCTTGAGGGCGCCCTCAAGATCGCTCAAGTGCAGCTCCGGCAGGCCGAACTCCGTCCGGGCGAGCTGCATCAGGTCGTCAACATTGCTTTGGATCGACGTCGTCCTGCACTGGAGAAAAACAAACGGAAGGTCGCCGCCGCCAAGCGACGCGCGCAGAAGCTCGCTTTTCCCCACGCGCCGCCGCCCGCATACGACCGCCAGGTTTTCCCGTTGGTCATGATAGAAGTCCTTCAGGAGCCCAAACTCCTTCTTTCGCCCGAAAAACGGCATCTTCGCTCCTTGCTTTTCCACGACCTCGGCTTTACTCGGATTTACTTGACTCGGACGAATCCGAGTAAAACACAAACACGGACAAACGCTCAGACGCCCCTGCATGGCCGCCTTCCGAGCGATACACTTCAAAGATCTGCCTTTGAAGGAGACTCCCATGACACTCAAGACCTTCGATCCTCTGGATCACCTGCAAACGGAGGAAGACTGCCGTCTGGCCTTGGCGGCCGCATACGCAGAGGATGCCGGCGACGGCCGTCTGATCGCCTCCACGCTCGGCGACATCGTCAAGGCGCGTGCCATATCGCGGCTCGCCCGGGACGCGGGTCTGCCGCGGCAGACTCTCCATCGTGCGCTTTCAGGCCGGGATCGCCCGACCTTTGAGTTGATCCAAAAGGTCTCCCGTGCGCTCGGCCTTCCCGTGACGCGCGTCCTGAAGTGATCACCTCTTGAGGTTGAGAACCCGTGCGGCATCCTTAATCACGAACGGGCTGTCGCCCGCTCGGACGTCGCCGAACTCATCCATCTTGAGAACGCCTTCGCCGGTCGAATCTTCCAAATGGCCGACTGAGAAAGGCGAATTTCCAACGTAAACATCCCCAAACTGATCGACCCGTAAGGGGCCCTCAGCTCCAGATTCGATTTGACCGACGGAAAACGGCGAATCTCCGTTGTAGACGTCGCCGAAAATATTGGCATGCAGATCCCCCGCAGTGCCAACCGTTGCAACCCCGGCGGCCAGCGTCAAGCCCGCCATGAAGAGAACAAACCTTTTCATGATGAAGTCTCCCCAAGAAAGAAATACCCAAGAGCGTCTATCGGGACCCGCCTGCCGCCAACGTCAGGCAATGAGGAAAC
>ERZ1026870.1040-NODE-1040-length-13541-cov-193.092689_pt1 | contig 13541 bp, 10 predicted proteins | sample MGYA00380165_ERZ1026870 | MGnify/ENA primary metagenome ERZ1026870 (study PRJEB33269, sample SAMEA4719801) | human gut metagenome | biome: human-associated habitat; feature: organic feature; material: feces | place: Cameroon | collected 2013-10 ...
GAGGTGACACTGGAAGGAAGGGTGAGACTGGTCAAGCCGCTGCAACCAGAAAAAGCAGAACTACCTATCGAGGTGACACTGGAAGGAAGGATGAGGCTGGTCAAGCTGCGGCAACCTTCAAAAGCAGAACTACCTATCGAGGTGACACTGGAAGGAAGGGTGAGACTGGTCAAGCGGATGCAACCATAAAAAGCAGAATAGCCTATCGAAGTAACATTGGAAGGAAGGATGAGGCTGGTCAAGCCGCTGCAATCAGAAAATGCATAATTACCGATGACATCATCCGATGTATAACAATTAACACTATTATAATAAATACCTCCTCCCCGCACTATTTTAGCCCCTGAGAGATCCAAAGTCGCCAACTTACCCTCAGTGCGCCATCCTTCACGGTCACTTCCCGCCATTTCGCGTATGAAACAAAGATCAGTGCCATTAATCTCACCCATAATTTTCAGATTAGTTATCTGAAATTTCTTAGTACTGCCTATCTTATTAGGCAAAGTACCAGCTTTTTCCAACTTAATGGTGATTTGTTTTGTAATCAAGCCATCATCATCAGCTGCTTGAATTGACAAGCAACCTAATACCATAAACAGTCCTGCCAAAAACAGTCCTTTAAAAGTAAAATTTCTCATTTCTCTATTTTTTATTATTTTCTTTTTTTGTAGATAATATTCCATTAACCAAATCCATCAAGTCTGTTCTTTTCACCTTGCCACAAATCTGGCATTTAGAATTCATTTGAGAGTTTATTATATAATACTCCCCATCTCGTTCAATACAAGCATGAGCAAAGCTATGCCTTATATGCTTGAGAAGAGGGCTAGACACACCTATACCCTTATACAATATGGTATTAGGCTTTACTGGGAATTTCAATTCGATTTTGCTTTTGCGCGTATCATGCACTAGTGAAACTTTTTTTCTTATTTCCAAGGGCACATCTTTATAGGAGTATCCTGTATGCCTACCTGTTCCCTCTTTCTCATACTGATACAATACGCTATAAAAGAACTTAACATCCTCAGATTTCAATGTAGAATTGAACATTTCCATAACAAAACTATTTTTGATTATTACGAGCCGCAATAATCTTATCCCTTTCTTCTTTGGTAAAATCCTGTCCACAGCAAGTACAAACATAATCCCCTGTCTTGACAGCCATATACTCAGAATCCAAATGAGTTTCTACCTCGAAATTTGGATGCGAACAAGGCTTATCGCCCCATTCTTTACGGAGTTTTTCTGCTTTTAAGTAATCCATAGAAAATTTCCTTCCCTAACCACCTCATCACCCAAGGGTAGCGATTAAAATAAACGGAAAGCGTGGGTTCTCCTCGTCACTCGTCCCACGAACTGAGGCCTTCGCATTGCCCTGAATAGTTGAACGAGCAACGTCGAAGCCCACGCCGATATGTGTACACTTTCCCCTATACGGATATAAGACTTATCACTTGACGCAATAAGCCATATCAGTAAAGGGATGTGGCTAAACACATCCCGAGGGCATCTACCGTTGCATTGTTCGTGACTATTCATGAAGTTTGCGAAGTTTCAGTCCGTCAAGAACAAAGCGCCAAGTAAACGCTCTATATTATGTCATGATACCACTACCCTCCCAAGTCCTCATCTCAGCAATCTCTCTTTTGGGAAAGAAAGCATCAACTCGGCGTGAGCAGAATGGGTATCTGAGTGCAAAGGTATATAAAATATTTGAAATGCCACTCCTTTTCTGGGAACTTTTTTAGAGAGAAAACAAAAAAGATAGATGTGGGGGCACACAAGAAAGAAAATAGATGCTCGAAAACAAAGAAAGAGCGGAAAACAACTGTTAACTGTTAACTCTGTTAACCCCAGTTGTTCTTCCGCTCTTGATCATTCTAAAATCTTTTCTATTATCTCCAATAAGAAATCTTCTATTCCGCCAGCAGCTTCTCAGCCATCGCCTTACCCAGAGCCTCGCACTGTGCCTTCACCTCTGGAGTAATCGCCTGCTTCATATCTACCGGCTCGCCTACTGGCTCGTAGTGGAGCTTGGTTTCGTTCCACTCCTGAATCTTTGCTACCGCCTTGCTTGCCCAGCAATGAGAACCATACCAGCCAAGAAGATGGTTCTTGACGTCCTTATTGGCAAGCTCGGAGAGGAGAACCTCCATCTCGTGATAAAGACCGGCATTGTAGGTTGGAGCACCTACGATAAGGCCCTTGTAGCGGAAGATGTCGCGCAGGATGTAGCTGTGGTGAGTCTTCGAGATATTATACATCACGATGTTCTTCACGCCAGCCTTGCTTGCTGCACGGGCGATGATTTCAGCCATGCGCTCGGTGTTGCCGTACATGGTGCCGTAGCAGATAACGAGGCCTGGCTCCGTCTCGTACTTCGACATCTTATCATACATGCCGATAACCTTCTCAATATGCTCGTGCCAAACCGGACCATGGGTTGAGCAGATGTAATCCAGCTCCACGCCAGCCAACTTCTTCAAGGCATTCTGAACAGGGATTCCATACTTACCCACAATGTTTGAGTAGTAGCGAACCATCTCCAGCCAGAAAGTCTCGCAGTTGATTTCCGTATCGATGATTCCGCCGTTCAGCGCACCGAAGCAGCCGAACGCATCACCTGAGAAGAGCACCTTGTTCTTCGCATCGAGCGTTACCATGGTCTCTGGCCAGTGAACCATAGGGATGAGAACGAAGCTCAGCTCGTGGTTGCCCAGAGAGAGGGTTTCGCCATTCTTCACCTCTACCACATCGTCGGTAACGCCATAGAAGCCTTCGAGCATTCCCAGGGTCTTCTTGTTGCCCACAATCTTGATGTTAGGGTAATATTTCTTGATGAGGGCGATGGAGCCGCTGTGGTCAGGTTCCATGTGGTTGATGATGAGGTAATCGATTTCGCGGTCGCCAATCACCTCGTGGATGTTCTCCAGGAACTGGGTGAAGAAATCTACCTCTACAGTATCTACCAGCGCTACCTTCTCATCGTCAATGATATAAGAGTTGTAGCTCACTCCGTTAGGCAAAGGCCAGAGGCCCTCAAAACGATGCTTGTTGCGGTCGTTAACGCCTACGTAATAAATCTTGTTTGTAATTTCTGTCATATCCTTATATTTTTATAATTCCTTCTTCTTTTGCTCTCCGAAATCCTTGGAAACATAATTGTATATGTCCTTGCAGCATTCGGTGGAGAACTCCTGGGCACTCTTCAGGAGGCTATCCCATTGTGCCTCAGATAATCCACGGTCGATGTCCTCGCGGGTGATTCCATCCTTAATCAGTCCGAATACGAAACCGGCATTGAAGTTATCGCCGGCTCCGATGGTGCTCACCGGCTTCATCTTCTCCGAAGGATAACTCTTGGCAAAGCCGTTCTCGGCACGAACCTCTACAGGCTCAGCACCCTGGGTGCAGATAAACTTCTTGCAGTAGAAACTGATTTCGGCATTATAAACCTTATCCGCCTCCGGCTTCTTGTAGAGGATTCCGAAGTCCTCGTGGCTGCCACGCACAAAATCGGCGTGCTCCAGGTTCTCTATCAGATTAGGCGTAATCTTCATGATCTCATTCTGATGAGAAGCACGGAAGTTGATGTCGTAATAGAGGATGGCTCCGTGATTCTTGGCGTACTCCAGAAAACCTGCCACCTGAGGACGAACCACCGGATTCAGGGCGAAGAACGAACCGAAGAGCACGATGTCGCCAGGATTGATTTCGGGAGTGGCAAACTCCAGCTGGTCGTGGGGATGATCCTTGTAGAAGATGTAGTCGGCATTGTTGTTCTCGTCGAGGAACGCCAGCGAGAGCGGCGACTTCGATTCCGGAAAGATGCTCACATTGTCGGCATTCACCCCATTATCTCTCAGAAACTGAATCACATACTCACCAATACGGTCGTTGCCCGCCTCGCTGATAAACGAAGCGTTCACGCCCGCACGTCCCAACGAGATGACTGCATTGAACGATGAGCCACCCGGTACTGCCTCTATCGGCTTGCCGTTCTTGAAGATGATGTCAAGCACGGTCTCTCCTATTCCTATAACCTTACGCATTGTTTTATGTCTCTATTTATATTTTTTTGGGGACAAAGATAATTCTTTTTGGCGATAATGCAAAATAAATGCCCAATATTTTGGATAAATTACATTTTCAATGTAACTTTGCACCTTGAAATGAAATACAATACTTATACATTAGACAACGGACTCCGCATCATCCACCTGCCATCGGACAGCAAGGTGGTGTATTGCGGCTACCAGATAAATGCCGGCACCCGCAACGAGGAGCCGGGCGAGGAGGGTTTGGCGCATTTCTGCGAGCACGTCACCTTCAAGGGCACCGAACGCAGAAAAGCCTGGCACATACTCAACTGCTTGGAGAGCGTAGGCGGCGACCTGAATGCCTACACCAACAAGGAGGGCACAGTGTATTACTCCGCCATCCTGAAGGAGCACATCGCAAGAGCCGTGGATCTGCTTTCCGACATCGTCTTCCACTCGGTTTATCCGCAAGCGGAGATTGATAAGGAGGTGGAGGTAATCTGCGATGAGATAGAGAGCTATAATGATTCGCCTGCCGAACTGATTTACGATGAATTCGAGAATATCCTGTTCAAGGGTTCACCGCTGGGGCATAATATCCTAGGCACTGCCGAGCAGGTTCGGGCTTTCAAGACGGAGGATGCGCTGAGGTTCACAAGGAAGCTTTACCGGCCGGATAATGCGATATTCTTCGCATACGGGGATATTGATTTCAAGAAGCTGGTAAGACTCCTTCAGAGGGCGCTCGCAGATGATGAATCTGTGGTCAACCTTGCTGAGGAAAAGCTCCCTAAAAATTATCCATCTGTGGGAGATGGAATTGCCGGGCAGACGATTGTGATGCAGAAGAATACCCATCAGGCTCATGTGATGATTGGAACCCGGGCTTACGATGTGAACGACGACCGACGAATGCCGCTCTATCTGCTCAACAATATGCTGGGCGGACCGGGTATGAACGCCAAACTGAACCTCGCCCTCAGAGAGCACAACGGATTGGTTTACACCGTAGAAAGCACGATGGTGGCTTATGGCGACACGGGCACCTGGAGCATCTATTTCGGATGCGATGAGCACGATGTGAAACGTTGCCTCCGCCTGGTTCGCAAGGAACTGGATAAGTTCATGCAGAAGCCATTGAGCGATGCGCAGCTCAAGGCTGCCAAGAAACAGATTAAGGGCCAGATAGGCGTGGCTTGCGACAACCGCGAAAACTTCGCCCTCGACTTCGGCAAGAGCTTCCTGCACTATGGCTGGGAGAAGAACGTTGACCGCCTCTACGAGCAGGTGGATGAGATTACCGCCGCCCAGATTCAAGCCGTGGCTCAGGAGCTGTTCGATAAAGACAGGCTCACCACCCTGATTTTCAAGTAGTTTCTTGTTGAGTACACGAACCACAACAAGGATGTTCCTGCCCTCAATGCCCTGATCAAGGACATCGCAAACCGACGTGGCTTGACCTACATCGACCTCTTCTCTGAATTCGTGACCCCTGGAACTCAGGAAATGAACCCAGATTACACCAACGACGGCTTGCATCTGCTCGGAAAAGGCTACCAGAACTGGGTTAGAATCCTGAAGCCTTATCTTGGGAAATAAAGAGAAACAAAGAAAATCGGGCTGTTAACTGTTAACCTGTTAACTGCCCGATTTCTTTTTCCTTAAAAAACACTCAAAAAAAGCGATCCTACGCTGCCATTCCCGGCGTTCCGTAATGACCATACTTGGCAATGAACTTGGCAGTCTTGGAGAAGGTGCCGTCCTCGTTCTTCACGATGAAGCCACGCTTCTTCCAGGTGCACAGGAGGACGGCAAGCTTCGTCTTGGTGCCATGAACCATACAGACATTCTGAATCTCAGCCTTATCAAAAGTATCATGAACGAAGAGCAGAAGATTGCTCACACCGGATGCATGATAGATAGAACGGGTGTCTGCATCTATCGCCTCCTGCATCTGATTGCCGAAGAAACGCATCTTGCACCACAAATCATACTTCACGCTCCATACGATGAAATCCTCTATCGCCTTCTCCCACTTCTCGCCATTCGCCAGATAAAGCACCATCGCTCTGCGGAAACCATTCGCCAAACTGCGCTTGGCAAACTCGGCGTAAGGCTTGTTGTAAGCCAACTGAGCCAGTTCCATAAGCTCACTGCCCAGGCGCTCGATAAGCTGGCGCACCTTCCTGCACTCCTTGGAACCGCTGGCGGCATTCAACTGATGGATGTAAGGAGCCAGCTGCGACTTGAACTGCGCATCATAATTCCCCACAACCGGACAAGGAGCGAACTCGGGAAGGAAGATAGTGGCAAGCGACAATCGGCTCACGGCTCCATCAGCTACTTCACGAACCGAGAAGAACTTCTGGGTAACGGCGATGGTGCTGGAAGCATTCCAGTTGAAACGGGTCTTCACGCGGGCAGTAACGCTCTTGGTGCCCACACGCTCCTGACCGTCCTCTGAATTGTCCCAGCAGAGACGAATCAGCTGGCTAGGGTCGTTGAACTTCTTGAGCATGTCCACCTCGTCCATCTTGCAGTAGAGATAAGCGTCGCCAGCCTTCTGCGCATCGTCGAGACGCTGGATGTAGGCAGCACGGGTAAGGTCGGGCGAAACGATGCGGATACAGATGTCTTCCGGACGCACCGGCTTCTTCTTATTGTCGCCCATGGTGTTCACCTCGTCCTTCCAATCCTGCTCCTTCTGACGGTTCACCTTATCCATCTGCACCAGGTCTTCGATGATGCAGTCGATAGGTCCGTTTACCGCCGATTTGCCTGACGACATCGGCGCTACGAGCAGGTTCATCATCGCCGCCTCGTGCACCTGATTATCGATGTAGCGGAAGTTGACGCCCTTGAGATGAGCGGCAAGCGGAGGAAAGACCGCCATCGCCACAGGCGCCTTGAAATCGGCTGGCACCTTGCTGGTGAGCAGCTTGATGAGCTTAGGCAAACGGGCAGGCATCTGAGGGGGAACATCAGCGTAGATTCCCGCCTTCTCGGTGGCCTGCTTGGCAAGATAGTTCTTGCGGGCAAGCTCCACCGCCTGCTTCACGAGCTGAGGCATTTCCGAGGACTGAGCCACCTTGCAGGCGCTCTCTACAGAAGCGAACGCCTTCACCTCGTCTTCGCCGAAGATTTCGATTACCTGCTTAATCCAAGCCGCCTCGCTATTGCAGATGTATCTGAGCAGGCAGGCTTCACGATAGATGAAGTTGTTGCGGTTGCCATGGGCAGGAGCGCCGCCCATCAGATCCACCAGCGCCTTGGTAATCTCCTCGTAAGGAACGCCATCGTATGTCTGCTCATACTGCGCAGCATTGGCAGCCCTTCTCGCCTTCTCCTCCTCGCTCTCGATGGGCTGGAAATCTACGGTTGGAGAAGGGGATGAAGAGCTCTGAGAAGAGGAATTCTGAGAAGAGGAATTCTGAGATGAATATGGATTCTGGGATGCTCTTACCTGGGCAGAATCTACATCCAGCGGACGGCCGTCAATATCCAATCCTCTCTTTCTATAAGCCTCACGATATTCTGCCACGGCTTCCTCATCCAGTCGCTTGTACCAGTCGTCGGCAGTATAGATCTGGCTCACGGCATCGGTGATGAAGATGATGCGCTCAGGCGTAACGCAGCTAGGGTCTTCGGTGGCATGGATGAGCTTGCAGAAGGCACTCTGAGCCTCAGCGATGGTCATTCCCACCGGGATACGGATGTCGATGTGCGCCTTGTTGCGAGCCGAACGTTCCACGTGAAGCACTTTTCCCGTCCAAAGCTCGATGTCATCGGCAGAGAAAATCTTCTCTCTGAAAAGCTTCTCGGCAGGATCATCAAACATTCCGTTCAGCAGCAGAGCATTCTTCACCGCCGTCTCCACCTCCTCCGGGTTGTCGATGTCAACGGTGGTTTGGAAGGTGAAAGCCTCCGGGTCGATGGTCTTCTGGGCACGATGGTCATCGAGAAAGTGGAAGTAATGAGGAGAGCGGAACGGCAGCTGCTTCTTGAGGACGGAAATCTGCTTGTCGAGCTGCTTGAAGGTCTCGCCCGCCTTCACCTTCTCCTGCTTCTTGATGATGGCGAAGGCAAGGTCATCCTCGTTCTGATACTGCGCAGCATCCACAGCCTCAGCCACCTGCTGCAGCATCTGGTTCTGCTTGGCGGTGAGGTCGCGAATCTGTCCTACGAGGGTGCTGAGCCAAGGCTGCTTGGTAAGCTCGGTGTAGTAATCGAGAAGATAGGTGGAAATCTTACCCATGTTCGCATTGCGGTTAGGGTTCATGGCGATGAGACGACGGCTCATCTGCTTGCACTCCTCAAAAGAGATCTTTCTAAAATTTGACATGATAACAAAAATTTAAATTAAAAACAAGACGAGAGATAGGCTCCCGCCGCTCAACCGTTCGGAAAAGCAGTGCAAAAATAAGGAATAAAAGAAGCGTTTCCAAGCGTCCGGGAAAATAAGATTGTAAAGGTATAAAAGCAAGGCGAAATGGTATAAAAGGGCAGAAAAGCGGTATAAAAGGGGTATAATAGTTTTAGGAAAAGAGCAAGATTCACAAGATTTGGAAAGAAGAGCTTGGTTCATACTATCAGGAAGAAGAGCCTGGTTTTCGCAATCAGAAAAAGAAGAGCTTGCCCCATACGCCCTGAAAGGGCAGAAGCTCCCAGCCCAGGGCAACGCCCTGGGTATGCTAGCATTTAACAATGCGCCCTGTAAGGGCAAAAGCTTTGTTAATTGCCTGGTACTTGAAAGCTTTTGCCCTTACAGGGCGGCAGGCTTGCGTCCGTAATTACCCAGGGCGTTGCCCTGGGCTGGGAGCTTCTGCCCTTTCAGGGCGTACTTGAAACACCTAAGAAAACATACTACGCAGATCATCAATCTTTATCGAACCAATCTTCATCTTCAGTATCCTCATCATCTTCCTCGTCTTTTTTGCTCGGCAGAAGATCCTCCAGGATCAGATGTTCCAGCAGGGCTTGTTCTTGCATGAGTTTCTTGAAGGCATCAACGATGTCGCAATAATGGTTGAACTTGTCGGACCTTACATTCCATTTCTTCGGATGAAGACGCCCCCACTCCAGCGCATCATGTCTTTCAAACATAGGCGCTGCAGCTTGCGTAAGATCCTTCCTTTTGCAGCAGGGAGCCAACTCATCGCTCCCTTTATCCAATTCCTCATATTGCTTTTCCAGATAATCGCAGAAGGCTGTCTGACTGTCAGAATTATAAATCCCCCAATCATTCAGCATACGGAATACAGGATACCAGTCGGATTGGTTTTTTATCAGAAGATTACCCGTACTAGGCTTATGCCAAGACGCCATTTTAAGGATAGCTTCATCCACCAGCACCCAGAGTTTCTTCTTGCGCTCGGAGCCCGAAAGCCTCTTCCCCACCGCCTTCATCGCCAGCAGCGCCTCCTCGTTGCCGTGCTTGCCCCACTGCTTCACATCGCTCACCCTGCCGTTCATAATCATCAGTACGATGCCCGAGAGCAGCTGGAGCATCATCTTGCGAGGCACACGCTTATAGAATACCTGGCGGAGGAAATCTACCGGGTCGGCCTTGAACGTGGGATAGAGCGAATATGGGAAGGCGTGCAGCTGCTGTTCTATGGCGTCCAGCTGGTCCTTATAGTCGTAGGCGCCCGTCTGCTTCTTCTTGATGGCGATAGGCGCATCTATGAAGAACGACTGGGCTGCTCGCTCACGGTAAGCGGAGCTGGTGATAAATCCCAGTTCGGTAGTCAGGACTTCGCCCATGCGATGGATTTCCTCATCATCTATCAGATAGAGCTTGTTGAGGATCCGGTTTCTTGTCTGGGTCATTTCGCGGGAATAATCGCTCCGCTGAATCTCCAGGAAGCAGGCGAGGCGCTCCCTAGCCTCTTCCAGGTTATCGCGCAGCTCTTCCTCCAGCTCCGCTTTGTAATCGGGATCAGAGAGATTCTGAGCACCTTCTGAGAGATTCGGATGATGGGAAAGATTTCCGGCAGGAGTGAGATTCCCAACAGGAGAAAGATTTCTGATATGGGATAGTTTCTCCTGAATCAGGATGATGTCATTGATGACGCCTTCCAGCATCATGGTGCAATCGCTGAAACGGGTCAGCTTGTCGATGGGCAGGATGGGACCGGTATAGTGCCAGTCGTCGTAGATACTGTCTTCATAGAGCCCCTTGCGCGCCAGTTCTATCTCCTGCTCGGATACGTCCACGCGCGCCTCCACTATCAGCTGGAGCCCCGACTTCTCATCGGCTCCCTCCTTGCTGTTGCTTCCCAGGCATCGGGTGCGCAGGTTCCTGCCCTTCCGGGCGATGATGAGGGCTCTTACGTCCTCGCCTTCCAGGGCTGAGACATAGCCGATGAAAAGCTGTTTGTCGTAAGCCTTCACTGCCAGCATATCAAAGGGGTTGGCGTCATCGGGCACAAGACAGATGGTTCTGCCCTCTGCCTCCCTGGCGTATTCTACCTCACGACCTTTCACGTCGTTGTGGGTAAGACCTACTATATGGAATTTCAGTTTTTTCATTTTATGTTGTTATTATTGTTTTTATGTTGTATTTTGTTTGATGTTGCTGTATTTTGTTTGATGTTGTTATAGTCGGGTACAAAAGTACGGCTTTTTGATGAACCCACCAAGCATACTTGTTTAAATTTCCTAAAAGAGCATCTGGGAGCAGCAGGGGTTAACAGGTTAACAGTTAACAGCTGTTTTTTCCTACCTCCCCCTTGCGTACCTTATTATATTAAATATATATATACTTATTTTTATATATGTGTGGGAGGGGGAGTATGCATTTTTGGGGTGTTAACTGTTAACCTGTTAACTTCTGATGCGGATAATGAGGGGGATGAGAGGGCATCTATGAAGACCGAGCCTAGGCATCATTGATGACAACGGGAGGTCTTAATAGAAGACGGAAAAAGATGAAGAACAATGAGTTACGAGGCAAAAAGCTATGAGTTTTGGGGTAGAAAGCTATGACTTAGTTTTTTTAACTAAAGGCTGTGAGAAGGCTGTTAAAGGCTGCAAAAAACTGCGAGGCGATACTCTACCTTATTATTTATAGGTAGAATATCGCCTCGTTTCCTTCATTGAAAAGGAGGTCCAGGATGCTCATATTCGGCTGGAAACCGTATTTCTGCTCGTAAACCTGGTAATAGCGCTGGGGAGCGAATTCAGCGTCAGGAAGCGGCTTCTTTGGGCGAATAGCATCGCGGAAATCCTTGATTTCATCCTCTTCTTTCAGTTCTTTACTCTGAATATAGGCTTCGGTGATTGAAATCTTCGGACGGATGTCGAGGAGCTCTATCATCTTCTCTGTAGTCTCCATGTTGAAATCGAAGAGGAACTCGTATTTCTTCTCGTAGAAGGGGCGGATGTCGTCCTGGTAATACTCGAAGAAGGGGCTCTCGCCGTAGGCGGAGAGGAGCGCATTCCAGTGTACATGGCGCCAGTTGGCGTGGTCGGAGATGCGGATGTCCTTCATCGACAGGGAGATGTCGTGATTGGTGGGGATGGTGAGCGAGAGAGGGCCGTTGGTGGTAGGGATGAGCATACGGTTACGATAGGTTTGCTTGATAAAGCTCTCGTGGCGCTCTATCAGGCATTCATCGTAGCGGTTCAGCTTCTGATACCACTGGATGGGACCGAAATATGTGGAAGATAATAATGCTTTCAAATTCTTATTCTTATGTATTTATTAATTCTTACTCAAGTTTCGCATGTAAGCTCTCCACACGCCCTGAAAGGGCAGAAGCTCTTAGCCCAGGGCATCGCCCTGGGTAATTACGGACACAAACTTGTCGCCCTGTAAGGGCAAAAGCTTTGTACATTGCCCAGTATTTTAAAGCTTTTGCCCTTACAGGGCGCCTTGCTGATTGCCATTATACCCAGGGCGATGCCCTGGGCTAGGAGCTTTTGGGCCTTCAGCCCGTTCTTGAACCACATGCGAAGTTCAGTTAATAACGTGTTTATTCTCAAAACAGCTTGTAAGCCTTGCCTATCATCTGATGCTTATGCACCACCTGCTGCCCGGTTGGCGTCTTCAGGAGATAGAAGCGGCAATCCTTGCAGCCACAGCGCTTACAGCACATCGTAGGAATGATATACTGCACCGTATCGATGCGAATCGTATCGCCCGGCTGCTTCTCTACCCTACCTATGAAATAAGCCTCAGCAACTATCTTGCGGCGCTGGTTGCGGCGCTGATACGTGACGGAATCACGGAACACAACCACATCGCCACGATTGAAAAAATCGCAGTCAATCCTATTCACTATCACCCGGTTGCCAGCTTTCAGTTGCGGAGGAAGACCTCCCGCGGGCACCGTGAAGACAGTGAATGCATAGGTTCGCACCACCCACACCAGGAGCAACGACAAACCTAAAGCTATTAGGAACTTAACTGCGATTTTCAAATCTATCTTTGCTTTCTTGATTTCAAAAACTTCTGTTACTTGATGTTATCTACGAAGTTGAACAGGCGGTTCCAGCGGATGCCTGAGAAGCCCGGATGGTCAGGACTGTGGCTCCACCAGATGAAGATAGGCTTGCCCACGATGTGATCCTCAGGAACGAAGCCCCAGTAGCGGCTGTCGGCTGAGTTGTGGCGGTTGTCGCCCATCATCCAGTAATAGTCGAGCTTGAAGGTGTAGCTCTTCGCCAGCTTGCCGTTGATGAAGATGTTGCCCTGGCTATCTACCTTCAGGTCGTTGCCCTCGTAAACCTTGATGCAACGCTCATATACTGGCAGATTCTTCAATGTCAGAGCAATGCTCTTGCCCTTCTTCGGAATCCATACAGGGCCGTAATTATCGCATGTCCAACCAGTGTAGGCGTTGAGCGGATAAAGGTCGCCGTATCTCGCATCGGTGTTGATGGAGATGCTCTCCACGAGGTTCTTGTTCGCCTTCAGCGCCAAGTAAGCCTTCTTGGTAAGTGGAATCACGCCGCTCTGATTATACATCAGGAGGTCTTCGTTGGTGATTCCCAGCTCATCAGCCAAGTCAATAGGGAACTCGCCCTTGAGCTTCATCTTGTAGGTATATTGCACATTATCAGGCTCCTTGTTTGCCTTGCCGTCGAGATAAACGATGCGGTTCTTGATCTGCAGGATCTGACCAGGCAAACCCACGCAGCGCTTCACGTAGTTCTCGCGGCGGTCGGTAGGACGGCTGATGATGTCGCCATATTCGCCCGGCATACTGGCGATGTAGTTGCGTCCGACAGCATACACTTTTTCGAAGTAGCTGCGCTGCTGCAGAGGATTCAATACGCGCACATCCTGCTGCTGGCCGTTCTGCTCCAATATCTGGTCGCCGATGGAGTAAACCATCTGATAGTAATCATTCGCCTGATAGCGCTCCTCGTTGCAGAGGGTGTCGCCGGCAGGATAATTGAACACCACGATGTCGTTGAGCTTCACGTTGCCCAAGCCCTTTACTCGGCGGTAATCCCAGTGAGGCCACTCCACGTAGCTCTTCACGTTGACCA
>ERZ1026870.1042-NODE-1042-length-13510-cov-3.878632_pt1 | contig 13510 bp, 9 predicted proteins | sample MGYA00380165_ERZ1026870 | MGnify/ENA primary metagenome ERZ1026870 (study PRJEB33269, sample SAMEA4719801) | human gut metagenome | biome: human-associated habitat; feature: organic feature; material: feces | place: Cameroon | collected 2013-10 ...
GATCGAACGTTCCGATCACCCAGGCTTCCGTCCCCTTCCGGACACTCAAAACAAAACGCCCGCCGGCCTTCAAGCCTGCGGGCGCTTTTGTTTTTGGGGTTTTGGGGGTTGGCTTTGTTCCGCGACCGGGCCTCGGTTTTGAAGCGAAGCCCGATTCAGCGGGATCAAATTCGGCGGGATCAAATTCGGCGGGTTCAAATGAACTGCGAGACGATGATGCCGGCGATGAGAAGCGGCACGTTGTAGGCGAGGAAGGTCGGCACGCAGGTGTCCCAGATGTGGTTGTGCTGGCCGTCGGCGTTGAGGCCCGACGTGGGGCCGAGCGTCGAGTCGGAGGCGGGAGACCCCGCGTCGCCGAGCGCGCCCGCGATCGTCATGAGGAGGATCGTGGCGGGAACGGAAAAGCCCACGGCCGTGCAGAGCGGCACGTAGATGACGGCGAGGATGGGCACCGTGCCGAACGACGTGCCGATGCCCATCGTCACGAGGAGGCCGATGAGCGTGATGATCGTCGCGGCGATCCACTTGCTTTCGCCCATGAGCGGCACGACGCCCTCGATCAGCGCGTTGACGGCGCCCGTTTCCTTGAGGATCGCGGCATAGCCGCCCGCAATCAGCATCACGAAGGCGATGAAGCCCATCATGGAGATGCCGCTTGCGATGTGGTCGTCGAGCTTCTTGAACTGGAAGGCACCGCCCGCGAGCATGATGATGAGGCCCAGAAGCGCTGCGAGCGGCAGGCTTTCAAGCATGATCTGCACGGCCACGGCCGCGACGATGGCGATGAGCGTCACCCAATGCTTGAGACCGAAGGCGACATTCTCCTCCGTCTCCGCCACGCCCACGATCGATCTGTCGCCGTAGGTGCGCGAGCGGCGGGTGTAGTAGACGACCGAAAGCACGAGGCCCGCCACCATCGACAGCCCGGCGATCCAGGCGACCGAAGCCACGTCAGAAACCGTGACGGGCATGCCGTTTTGCGTCATGGACTGCGCGACGATGCCCTGGAAGATGAGGCCGAAGCCGATGGGCAGCGACACGTAGGGCGCAGTCAGGCCGAAGCCGAGCGCACAGGAGACCGCGCGGCGGTCAAGCTGCATCTTGTTCATGAGCTTGAGAAGCGGCGGAATGAGAAGCGGAATGAAGGCGATGTGCACGGGCACCACGTTCTGCGAAAGGCAGGCGATGAACGCGATGCCGAAGCAGAAGACGAGCGGCTTGCCGCCCATCTTGGCGCCGATCCAGCGCACGAGCATCTGCATGAGGCCCGTGTGCGCGATCGCAACGGCGAAGGTGCCCAAAAGAATGTAAGAGAGCGCGGTCGTGGCGTTTGCGCTGAAGCCGCCCGAGAGGAGCTCCATGGCCTTGGTGAGGCCGAGCCCGCCCGCGAGGCCCGCGACGAGCGAGGCCGCGATCAGGGCAAGAAGCACGTTGACGCGCGCAAGGCAGAGCGCGCAAAGCACGACGACCGATACGACGATCGGATTGAGGATGAATTCCACGGTTGGATGTCCTTATTCTGTCTTTTGTCAGGATCCCGTCATTCTCGGCCGCCCATGGGGGATCGGTCAGCCGGCGGGACAACGTTTCGATTATGACACACGACGCGGGGGCGACATGCAGGAGATGCGCAGAAGATGCGTCGTTCATGAATGGCTTCATCGTACTCACGCCTTCGGTTTTCGCCTTTCGTTTCCAATCGGTCAAGCCGTCTGAGCAAAACGGCGTAGAAAGCTTCCTCTGCTCGGCGCCTATACTTGAAGTCTTGCGCCCTTTTCTTTTCTGACGAGACTGCTGCCATGCTCGATACCGACCGCTTCAACGCCCTCTGCCGGCCGTTTGCCGAAATGCTTTTTGATGACGTCCGCCGTCTTTCGGCTTCTCCCGAACCCCGCACCGGCGTCACCCGCCTCGGCTACTCCGACGAAGAGGAAGCCGTGGTGCGCCACCTTGAGGCGCTCGGCGCTTCGCTCGGGCTCGAAACGGAGCGCGACGCCGCGCACAACCTCTGGATGACGCTCCCGGGCAAAGATCGAACCCTGCCCGCCATCGTCTCGGGGAGCCACGCCGACAGCGTGCTCGACGGCGGCAACTACGACGGGCTCGCCGGGATTGCCTCGGCGCTCTGCACCGTGCTTTGGCTCAAGGAAAACGGCATCAGGCTCGAGCGCGACTTCCGCGTGCTCGTCATCCGCAGCGAGGAGCAGGGGCTCGTGGGCACCACGGCGATCCTGGGCAAGCTCAAGCCCGAAGACCTCGAGCGCCGCTTCACGCCCGACGGTCCGTCGCTTTCCGAGCGGCTCGCCCGCCGCGGGATCGATCCCGCGCCCTTCACGGCCGGGAAGCCCCTCTTTGACATCGATCGCATTGCGGCCTTTCTCGAAGTGCACATTGAGCAGAGTCTCAAGCTTGACGCTTCGCCCGATCGCCGGGTGGGCCTCGTGACGGGCATCCGCGGACTGCGCGTTCACCGCCGCATCCGGTGCAAGGGACAAACCGCGCATGCGGGCGCCGTCGACTTTCCGTTCCGGCACGATGCCGCAGCGGCGTCGGCGCGCTTCGTCGCGATCATCTACGACCGCTGGCAGCACTATCTCGCCCTCGGCCACGACCTCGTCGTGACCACCGGGAGCATCGCCACGCCCGACACTGCGATCTTCAACAAGATTTCCGGCACCTGCGACATGTCGCTCGACATGCGGACGCTCTCCGAAAACACCTTCGCCGCCTTCTCCCGCGAGATCGACGAAACGCTCGCCTTCCTGGAAAAGGACATGGGCGTCACCTTCACCGCGGATCCCGCCATCATCGTGCCGCCCAATCATTCGGATGCGGCGCTCGTTGAGAAACTTGAGACAAGCGCCCATGCCCTCGGCATCGGCATTCAGAAGCTCGCCTCGGGCGCCGGGCACGACGCCGCCAACTTCGGTGCCGCCGGCATCCCCTTTGCCATGCTCTTCGTCGCCAACCAAAATGGTTCCCATAATCCGAAGGAGGCGATGAAGACCGACGACTTCCTCGCCGCGTCCGCGGTGCTGACGCAGGCGGTGCTCGCCTTTGATTGATCGCCGTACAGGCAACGGCGTTCCGGGCAAGGGGCCGGTCTTCCAAGAAGGCCGGCTTCATTTTTAGGCTGCCGTCCGTCGTCCTCGGAAAAGCGGGGCATGATTTTCTGCGTCACGCGCTGACGCATGCGGCCATACGATGTGAGCGCAGTCAGAAGTTCCGGCATTGAGCCGGCCGGCTGCAGAAGCCCTTTTGAGAGAAGCCCATGACCATCGCCGCACCCAATCCCGTCGCCCTCCTTTCCTCCCTCGCCTCGCCGATCCTTGCGCTTGAAGGCCTCGCCTCCGAAGTCCGTTCGCCGAAGCCTTCGTTGAACTCCTCCCGGCTTTGGACGCTGCTCGCCGAGCGTCCCGTCGCAAACGACTGCGGCGGCCTTCGCAAGCAGCTCGAAAAGTGCGGCACGAACTTCAATCCCGATCATCTCGTCTGCGAAGCCGAACGCCGGGCAAGACTTGAATCGGTCTACTTCCTGCTCGACGAAGCCGAATCCTTCGTCTTTCTCGACACCGAGTCCACGGGCAACCGCAACGGACGCATCATCGAGGCTGCGCTTTTGGAAACCGACACCGAAGAGCGCATTGTCGGCGGCCTGCACTTTCGCTGCAATCCGCACCGCCGCTCGTCCTCAACCGCGCGCCGCGTGCACGGGATTCTCGACTGCGAGCTCGAACACTGCCGAGAGTTCGCGGCGCACGCCGACGACCTTCTTGACGCCGTGCGCGGCAAAATCGTCGTCATTCACGACCGAACCATGGACCTCCTCTGGCTCAACCGCGAGCTCGCGCTTGCCCGCCCGAATGCTCCCCGCCTCGAAGACATCTGCACCGTCGTCGACACGCTCGTGCTCGCCAAGGCCATTCCCTCGGAACGGCGCCGCAACGGCCTTGACGCCCTCCTCGACTGGTACGGTCTCCCGCGAACTGCCGGCAGGCACGGCGCCTACGGCGACGCGAACATGCTCTCCAAGGTGTTCTTTGAACTTTGGTGGGATCTTGATGAATACCTCTTCGGGAATTGAGCTTGAGCAGATATTACAAAGGGCGCCCGCTTGCCCGCGGACGCCCCTTTCTTGTTTGAGCCCTGAAGTCTTTTAGTAGTCAAAGAGGACGGGCGTCTTGTTTTCCTTGGCGAACTTCATGGCGCGCCAGAAGATCGAGAAGGCGAACTTGGCGAGAGACTCCGTACTGTAGGTTTCCTTGTCGTCCCCGGCATTGCCCGACTCGACGTCCTTGAGCGTCTTGGCGGGATAGCCTTCGGTTTCCGTCCAGGAAAGGATGGTCTCCTCCTTGGCGAGCCAGCAGATCTCGTTGATGTGCTCGAGCTCCTGCTCAAGCGCGGCGAGCGTGCCGATCATCACGTCGTTGCCCGTGGGCATCGGGCCGCGGAAGACCATCGTGGACTTCATGATCGGCACCCAGACCATCACGCTGCGAAAGAGCGAGTAGACGTGCTCCTGATCCTCGGAGAGCCGCTTGATGAGCGGATGCTCCGTGAAGTCCCAGCCCTTTTCGAGGGTTTCGGGAATCGTCTCCTCATAGGTGTGCGCGGCCGCCACCAGAAGCATCGCCCCGAACGCATCCCAGTCGGGCTTGTCCGTGTAGTAGGCCTTGTCGTTGCTCTCCTCCCACGTTTCGGGAAGCTGATTCTCGGGCGTCACCGCCTCGAGCATCTCGTCACGCCAGTTGCAGACGATCTCGCGGACCTCTTCGGGCGAGAGCTTCTCCTCGTCGTCGGCATCGGTGCGCTTGAAGTCGACGCCGTTGGCTTCGGCCCAAGCCTCAACGACCGTCTTCCAGTTGCGGGTGTAATAGCGGGTGAAGGTGCCCGCGTACAAGTCGAGTCCCATCTGGAACACTCCTATTCTGAATATCTGTCCGTTCTCAAACTCAACCCGGGCACTTCCTCCATCTATATAGATAGGGCCCGCCCGGTCTCCATGAGGCGAAAGCATACAGACATTTGCGCCGATGCGCTTGTTGCGCCGTTCGGCGAGCGAGCCGAAGATGAAGGCCGGCATTGCCGGTCAGGGTTTATGCGCATGGATTCGGCGCCTTTTCGTTAAGCGGTTAACGCGCGAAAAGCCGCCTCAATGCGACCATGACCTCAACAACCCTAGAGGAGAAGCATTCATGCGAGCACAGCGCACATTCGCCGCGGCCGCCCTTCTGGCCGCAGCCTCATTTTTGAGCGCCCAGGCTTTGGCCGCGGGCGTCGCGGGCTTTCATCCCGCATGCGGAACCTGCCACAAGGCCGAGCCGCCCGCAGCGGCCAACGCCGACCCGATTGCGTGCCACGGCTGCCACGGCGAGACGCCCGAGAAGGGCAGCGTCGTCGTCAACGGCAAGACCCTCAATCCGCACGCCGGGCACTTCGACGTCTACGAGTGCACGCAGTGCCACAAGCCCCATCAGGCGAGCGTGAACGGCTGCGCCGAATGCCACAAGGAAGTCAAGGAACCGATGCCCGAGAAGTGACGTCGATTCCGATCCGGTCCTTGAGCGGATGGGACCACAAGCATCCGCAGGGACCGTTTTGCCAAAGGAGACCATCATGTCCGCTCAATTTTCCCGTCGAGATTTCTTCAAGGTCGCGGGCGCTTCGTCCGCCGTTGCGGTAACGACGCCCGCCGCCATGGCCGGCGACATTCCCGAAAAATGGCGTGCACCGAAGTGCACGGGCTGGTCTTGGGAAAAGCCCGCCGAACCGATTCCCGACGCTGAAATCAAGAAGACCGTCGAGACCGACGTCGTCGTGATCGGCGCGGGGCTCGCAGGCGTTGCCGCCGCCGTTGCGGCCCGCGAAGAAGGCGCCGAAGTCGCTCTCATCGAAAAGACGAAGTCCTGGGGCGCCCGCGGCGGCCACATCACCGCCTTCGGCTCCAAGGTTCAGAAGGAGCTCGGCGTCAAGAGCGACTATGCCGAAATCGTCCGCCGCCTCATCTCCTGGGGTCAGGGCCGCATGGACGAGCGCCTCCTCTGGATGTTTGCGAGAAAGTCCGGCGCCTGCATGGACTGGGCAGTCGACATGTGCGCGAAGAACGACGTCAAGGTGACGCTCTGGGAAGGCTACTACAAGGGCCCGACCTATACTGAATTCCCTGTCACGCACTTCTTCTACAACAAGGACGTCTCGCTCGACTACACGTACGGCAACTCGACGGGCATCGGCAACGTGGTGCTCGTGCCCGCGATGCTCAAGGAAGCCGAAAAGCTCGGCGTCAAGACCTTCTTCCGCATGCCCGCCGTGCGGTTTGTGAAGAACGCCAAGGGCGAAGTCGACACCGTCATCGCCGGCCGCAAGGGCAACTACACGCGCTTCGTCGCCCGCAAAGGCGTCGTCATCGCCTCGGGCTGCTACGCCTCGAACGAAGAAATGAGAAAGCGCTGGTCGCCCTACAGCCTTCGCGTCGACGCCCAGATCTACTTCCCGGCCAAGACCAACACGGGCGACTGTCACATCATGGCGATGCAGGCGGGCGGCGCGATGCAAAAGCTCGAAGACCATGCCGCCACCGTTCACCTTGAAGCCGGCGCCGCCTCCTACGGGTTCCTGCATGTCAACGCACTCGGCGAACGCTTCAAGAACGAAGACGTCAACACGCAGTCGAAGTCCTGCACGAAGGAGCTTCAGCCGCACGGCATCGCCTGGACCGTCTACGACGCGGACTGGATTTCGCAGGTGAAGAGCCAGGTCGACGGCAACCTCGGCGGCGGCCTCTTCTACGGCCAGATGTGGCAACCCTGGGGCGCGGGCTGGAACACCGAAGTTGAAAAGGCCACGCAGGCCCAGCACATCAAGGACGGCAAGGTCGTCGTGGCCGACACGCTCGACGAACTCGCCAAGAAGATGGGCGTGCCCGCCGATGCGCTCAAGAAGACGGTGGAGCGCTACAACGCGCTCTGCGCCAAGGGTCATGATGAGGACTTCGGCAAGCGCAGGGAGCTGATGACGCCCGTTCTCAAGGCGCCCTTCTACGCCGGCCGGCTCGTGAGCTCGCTGCTTGCCATGTCGGGCGGCCTGCACACCGATCCGTCGCTGCACGTCCTTGACGCGAACGACAAGCCGATCGGCAAGCTCTTCGTCTGCGGCGCCGCCGCGGGCGACTACTTCGGCTCCGGCGACTACCCGACGCTCTGCCCGGGCATGAACCACGGCCGCGCCCTCACCTTCGGGCGCCTGGCCGGCATCCTCGCCGCCGGCGGCAGCCTCGACAAGGTGCCCGACCTGAAGATGTAACCCATCCTTGAACCTCTCGACGCGGAAATTCGGCGGCGCGCGTTTCCTTTACGGACCGCGCGCCGCCTGCTACCATGAACCGCACGTCAATCGCCATGAGTTCGCCCGATGCGCCTCGTCTTCCAGCAGTTTCCCTGGGTGCATGCGCCTGCGCCCCGCGCCTTCAAGCCTCTCTTTCTGAAGTTGGGCCGGCGTGAGCGGCTGCTCCCGGGCCAAGCGATCTACAACGGCGGCGTCGACGCCGAAGTGGCCTACATTCTGTCGGGACTCTGCACCTACCGCATGCAGGACGCGCGCGACGGCGAACACTATCTGACGCTCGTCACCGAAGGGCGTCTGGCGGGCAACGTCGACGGCTTCACGGGCGACGTCGTCAACGTTCTCGACTATGCGCTTCGTCCCACCGAAGTGCTTCTCATCAGCCGGCACGCCTTTCTCGACATGCTCGCCGCGGATCCCGTGCTCGAGCACGAACACATGCAGATGCTCGTCTCTGAACACGAATCCGACATGGAAGGCATGTTCGCCGCACTCACGGATCCGCTTCCCGTGCGTCTGGCCAAGCTCTTCGCCGCACTCGTCTTTCGCGACGAACCCCGCGGGCGCTTCGACTGGCAAAGCGCCCGGGCGTCGTTCACGCCCCGACCGATCCCATTCGGGCTCACCGTCACGGAAGCCGCCAAGGTCGTCTGCGCCTCCAGAACGGCGGTCTCGCTTTGCATGAGTGATTGGGAAAGAAAGGGCCTTCTCCTCTCTCGTGAAGGCCGGCGGCTTCTCACGCCTGCGCTCTTCGATCTCATCGCCGGCGACTGGCTCGAGGGCCGCTGAACCGTTGGACCGGCCGTGCGCCGCAACAGAACAATCCCGAACGGGACTTTATCTCCCATCCATCCTTCCCCCAACATCCCGGCTTTTCGTCAAACAACCGTCCTTGAATGTGCACGAACCAGCAGGGTTTTCCATAATTCTCCCCGTCGAAAGCCATTGAGAATCAGCGCACGCCAACGGCTTTCGTCGCCTTTTCCTGACAATCCGTTGTCGACATCCTCAGGAAAGGCATTTTCAGAACGCTCAGCCTTTGGTATCCTTTCCGGAATCTTCAACCTCAATTCACCCCAAACTCGACGCCCAAGCGCGTCGACCAAAGGAAAAACACAATGAGCAACGCCACCCGCTTCGCCAGGAAGCCGCTCGTCGCGGCCGTTCTGACCACGCTCGCCGCCTTCTCGGTTCAGGCCGCAGATGAAGTAACCAAAAATCTCGAACTGAGCGTCGGCACCGGCACCAACACCGTCGACAAGACGGTTTCCGCCACCATCACCGACGAGCAGACCTGGAACGAATCCTGGGCCCAAAAATTCGACCCAGATTTCAAGAATGCCGACGACACGGTAACGATCAACAAAGGCACCGGAGAGGGACTCGACAAGATCACCGCGGGTGATTCGTCGTCTGGCAAGCTCACCAACAGCCTCTCGAGCCTCACGCTCAACGTCGCGCTTGACGTTGCCGAAGGCGGTTCCTTCGTCAACACCGGCAACATCACGACGAACCAGACCGTCACGGTCGCAGGCGGCTTTGACAACAGCAAGGGCACTATTACGGCCAAAGAGGACGTGACGATCAGCGACCTTGTTGCCGACTCCGATCTTGAGTCCGCACCTGCCGCCATTGCCATGGGCGACATCACGCTCGAAGGCAACGGTGTAGAACTCACGAACAACGACACGGGCTACACGCTCAAGTCAGAAGCGGAGGACGGTGAGAAAGGCGACAAGCACGCGCGCGTCACCTTCGGCAAGGTCACACTCAAGGGTGGTGCCTCCTTCAAGAACGTCAAAAACGCGATCGACAGCGGCTCGAGCCTCACCATCGCCAGCGACGCCGGCACGTCCACCATCAACGGCACCTCCACCTGGGGCACGATCACGGCCGAAAAGAAGAACGCCGTTTCTGTTTCCAGTACGGGCTCGCTTTCCGTCGATACCCTCGAGATCGGCACGAATCTTGAAGCCAATTCCAAGATCGACGACTTCGTCTCCGTTGCCACCGCCGACTCCGGCAAAGCCAACGACAGCGACAGCAGTAGCGGCAAGTTCACCATCAACAAGAGCCTCATCGCAAAGTCCTTTGACGATGGCGGCGCTCTTAACCTTTCCAAGGACGAGACCGGCGCCCTCGCTTCGGGCGTCTCCCTCACGCTGGGCAAGGTTCAGACCTTCAAGCAGGGCGACGACGGCAAGATCGTTGCAGACGACTACAATAAGGGCACGGTCACGATCAGCGGCCACAACGCCATCTGGAAAGATGCCGCGTCCACAGCCGCCGGTGCGGACAAGGACGAAACCGAAAACAAAGGCGCATGGGATACCACGCGCTTTGGCGACGTGACGGCCTACAACAATGCCCAGCTCTCCATCTCCAACAACCAGGCAACCAATTCGGACATTTCCGCCCACGGCTACACCGCCTCCCTCTCGTTCGGCAACCTGACGCTTGCCAACACCGCGCTCAAGGTGACGCCGTCGGCCGAGCTTAAGACGCTGACGGGCTATATTGACAAGGCGCTCGAAGCCGTCAACGACGGCGTGACTGACGATAAGCAGAAGATCAAACTCGACACTTCCGAGTGGACGAAGGACGACTACGCCAAGAATCTTGAAAAGTTCCTCGGCACGCTCACCGAAGACCAGAAGACGGAGTTCGAAAAGTCCTACAACGGCTCCATTACCGCGGACGTCGGTAAGCTCGCGATCGAGAGCGACGGCAACAAGGGCCATGACGTCACTCATGCGATTACAAACAGCGACGTCGCCATCGGCACGCTCACCTTCACGTCCGTCGAATCCTCCGTCACCGCCGACCTGTCGAAGACCGACACGGCCGCTTCCGCCGAGGGTGACGACGCCGGCAACGACGGTGAGACTGAAGACCGCGGCAGCGTTGCGCTCGACCCCGTGACCTCCGTCAAGGGCACTCAGACGCTTCAGATCACCGGCTCCCGCGTTGAAGTGGGCTCGCTTTCGCTTGCCGACGGCACGCTCAAGATCACGGATTCCGACGTCATCATCACCAAGACCGGCACGATCAACGGCACGCTCACGGCCGAATCGGGCTACCTCGGCCTCAACGTCTCGACCACGATGGCCGACCGCGTCGCCGCCAAGCAGCAGGCAGCCGATGCAGCCAACAACGCCGCCGGCCTCGTCGTTGAAGTGGGCGGCCCGGTCGTCCTCGGCGAAAAAGCCATTGTGACGTTCGGCACGGCCGGCACATCAGGCAACAACGGCACCTCCACCACCGCCGACGCCGCCGACAAGACCGGCGCCAAGCTCACGTTCGCGGGCAACACGACCCTCAAGTTCGACGCCTCGCGCTTCAACCAGAGCGCGCTCTTTACGGCCGAAGGCGCCAAGGGCGCAATCGACGGCGACGGCGAGATCACGCTCGACGGCGCCAACCTCACCTGGGGCGCCTACAAGCTCTTTGACAACTTTGATCAGACGGGCCTCACCCAAGAGCAGCTCAAGGAAGGCGCACTTTCCGCCTCCGACGCCTGGAAGAATCAGGTTGGCGACAACTTCACCATTGAAAAGAACGACGACGGCGAATGGATCATCGTCGCGGGCGGCACGAGCGTTGAAGGCTCGGGCCTCAACGTCGGCGCCAAGAATCTCGTCTCGAAGCTCTTCTCGGGCGACCGCGCTTCGGGCGCCGACCTGCAGCTCATCAACTCGATCCTCTCGACGGGCGCTTCGCTCGACGAGATCAGCAGCATGATCAATTCGGTGACGGGTATCGGCGCGATTTCCGGCGTCAAGGCCATGACGGTCGACTTCCAGGGCTACACGGCCGACATGATCGAGCATCATGCCGCGACGATCCCGAAGGGCATGGGCGGCTGGTGGGTCCAGCCGATGGGCGCCCGCCTCAAGACGGACGACCTCTCCATGGGCGGTTCGGCGTACGGCTACTCGATCGACACGATCGGCATCATGGGCGGCTTTGACGCGCTTCTCAAGAACGGCTGGACGGTCGGTGCGGCCGCCTCCTACCAGTCGGGCGAAGCCGACGGCGAAGGCGACGTGCTCCCGGTCTCGACCGACGTGACGAACGTGGGCCTGCATCTCTGGGGCTCGCGCATGTACGGCGAAACGAACGTCATCGGAACGCTCTCCTACGTAACGACCGACGGCGACGCGACGATGCAGGTGGGCGGCCTTGAACTCGCCTCCGAACTCAAGGCCAAGGCGCTTTCCGCCGGCGTTCGCGCCGAGCGCGAATTCAAGACGGGCGCCTTCACGCTCACGCCGCACGCAGGCGCGCGCATCTCGATCGTCGACATGGACGACTATGAGATCGCCGCGGGCGAAACGAAGCTCTTCGACGTCTCCGAAGACAAGGCCACGATCTTTGAAGTGCCCGTCGGCGTGACGGTTCAGACGCCCGCCTTCATGTTCCAGACCTTTGAAGTCAAGCCCTACGTCGACCTCACGGTCCGCGGCCGCTTCGGCGACACCGAATCGAGCTACACGCTTCAGGGCTCCTCGACCACCGATTCGATCGACTACGACGTTTCGGGGAGCTTCGTGGGCGACCTCAAGGTGGGCTACATGTCGACCTACAAGAACCTCAACCTCGGCATGAGCTACGGTCTCTCGGCAGGCGACGCCGGCCGCCAGAACCATGCGATTGAGGCCACGATGCGCGTCGAGTTCTAATCGACGCGACGGATGCTGACTTTCCGCAGCACGCCGTAAAGCAATGCCCGGTCTTCCCTCGAAGGCCGGGCATTGTTGTTTTCAGGCTCGGAACGCCGGACTCATTTCGTCCGTCCGGGCGCCTCCCCGATGAGGAGGCGCTTCATCGCCTCGTGAAAGACGGGCACCGCAATCGTGCCGTGGGTCTCGCGCGGATAGTCGTCGACCTGAAGGCGGGCGTTCGGGCCGGCAAAGCCTTCGAGCGCCCTGCGAAAGCGCTCGGCTTGGGTGAGATTGCGCTGCGCCGTCGTGCCTTCGGTTTTTCTCAAGGCCGTGGCAAAGCCTGCATAAACAAAACCGTCCGGGGCACCCGCGCCCGCACGGGCTTCAAGGCGCTTCAAAAGAACGCCGCCGTCCCACCAGAGCGAAGGGTCGGCCGCGACCCAGGCGTCAAAGAGGTCCGGGCGCGACACCATCGTCGAGAGCGCAAAGAGGCCGCCAAAGGAATGCCCCATGAGCGCGTGGCGGATTTCGCGTCCCTCGAGCGCACGGGAGACCGCGGGCTTCACGTTTTTTTCGAGACAGTCGACGAGTTCCGCCGCCCGGCCGCCCTCGGGCGCCTTGCCCGTATCGAGCCCGTTGCGCCCGAGACTCGAGGCCGTGGGCGTCAGAAAGGCCGTGCGGTCGGGCACGTCGACAGCCGCCACGGCGCAGTCGGACGAAGCGCCCTTCGTGCCGGCAAGGAGCCTGCAGACGCCGTCGACCGCAGGCCCCAGCCTCGCGCCGTCGGTGACGTAGAAGACCGTGACGGGACGCTTGCCGCCAGGCGTGACGCCTTCCGTCAAAAGCGTGGCGCGGCAGACGCTCGAAGAAACTTCGGACATTTCGGCTGCGGACTCGGCGGCATGAGCCTGCCCGATCAGCGCCGAAAGCAGCGCGGCGCAAACCGGCGTCGCCCATGCGCCTTTAAGGGACCCCCTCATGAACTTCAGCCTCCTCATGACGCGCCTCCCTTTCGGAGCGTGAAGACCACGGGCATGCGGATGCGAACGGTGCGGCCGGGCTGCCCCCAAAGCGAAGCCGCGCGCGCAACGGCCGCACTGGCCTCGCGGTCGAGCATCTCGTGGCCGCTCCCTTCATGAATGCGGATGCCGCTCACGCGGCCCTCGGGCGAAATCACGAACTGCACGGTGACGGTGCCCTCGCGTCGCATGCGTCGCGCCTGGCGCGGATATTCGAGCGTGGAGAGGACGGCCTCGCGCACTTGGCCGAGGAAAGGATCGCCGTCCCGGCCCGCCACGAGCAGTTCGGGTTCGGCAGCGGCCGCGGGCGCAGTTGCAGCCGGAGCCGTCTGAACAGCCGGCTGATCCGAGGGCGCGCCCTGCGGCTGTGCGGAAGCCGGACTTTCACGACGCGGACGTTCGGGGCGATCGGGGCGCTTTTCCTTTTCCATGCGCCGCTTTTCGGGCGTCCTGCGCGCCTCGGTCACCTTCTTGACGGGCTTGACG
>ERZ1026870.1045-NODE-1045-length-13471-cov-3.621571_pt1 | contig 13471 bp, 10 predicted proteins | sample MGYA00380165_ERZ1026870 | MGnify/ENA primary metagenome ERZ1026870 (study PRJEB33269, sample SAMEA4719801) | human gut metagenome | biome: human-associated habitat; feature: organic feature; material: feces | place: Cameroon | collected 2013-10 ...
TTATTTAGGTCTGCCACATTCCATGCGCTTACTATGATTCTGCGTGAGTCGGGATTATGCTTTATAGTCTCTACCGCCTCGCTAATCTGGTCAATGAACCCTCCGTTATAATCGGGCCATGAACGCCATTGATAACCATAGATATGTCCCAAGTCACCGTTGGCATCCGCCCATTCGTTCCAAATTCTTACCCCGTGGTCTTGCAGATACTTCACGTTGGTATCACCTTGCAGAAACCATAACAATTCGTAGATAATTGATTTCAGGTGAAGTTTTTTCGTGGTTACCAACGGGAAACCGTCTTCCAGATTGAAACGCATTTGGTGTCCGAATACGCTGATGGTACCCGTTCCGGTACGGTCGTCTTTACGTACACCCTCGGTACGTATGCGATGTAATAAGTCAAGATATTGTTTCATTGTGTATTGAGGCCTGTTATTTATTTACTATAGCGAAAGAGTTGTTAGTCTTTCTGTCGGCTTTTAGCTGATTAATCAGCTTTTTCTGTGACAAAGGTAGCTAAATTCTTAAGATAAACCTCTAAATTTGCATCTATATAGTCAAAGTAAAACCACTAAAGAGCGAATGATGAATCTTCCTTCCGATTTTGAAAAACGTACCAGTGCCTTGTTGGGCGAAACAGATTATCAGTTGTTTTCTGATGCATTGCGGCACGATATACCGGTAAGTATCCGTGTGAATGTTGAAAAATATCCTCATGAAGTGCCCGGCAGTACCAACGTACAGTGGAGTCGTGCCGGACGTTATCTGGCTTCGCGCCCCACTTTTACGTTCGACCCTCTGTTTCATGCCGGATGCTATTATGTGCAGGAAGCTTCTTCTATGTTCGTAGAGCAGGCACTGCGCCAATATGTGCACGCTCCGTCGGTTATGCTCGACCTCTGTGCCGCTCCCGGCGGTAAGTCAACTTTAGCTCGTTCTGTATTACCCGAAGGCAGTTTGTTGGTTGCCAACGAGGTGATGCGTAACCGCTCTCAGATATTGGCTGAGAATCTGATAAAGTGGGGACACCCCGATGTGGTGGTGACAAGTAACGACCCAGCCGATTTTTCTCCGTTGCGTCATCTGTTCGATGTTATTCTTACCGATGTGCCTTGCTCTGGCGAAGGAATGTTTCGTAAGGATGCTACTGCGATAGAAGAGTGGAGTATAGAGAATGTAGATTTGTGCTGGCAGCGTCAGCGTCGCATATTGACAGATATTTGGGACTGCCTTAAACCGGGTGGACTCTTGATATATAGCACTTGTACGTTCAACCGCGAGGAGAACGAAGACAATGTGGCATGGATAGCCAATGAACTTGGAGCCGAGATACTTCCGGTCGATACATTGTCAGAATGGAACATTACGGGCAACTTGGTAGGAGGCGATTTCCCGGTATACCGTTTCTTGCCGCATCGTACTGTAGGCGAAGGTCTCTTCTTGGCGGTGCTCCGCAAGCATGAAGGAGAGATAGAGCGAATGCCCGAAGCGAAGAAGAAAAAAGACAAGAAAGCTAAGGGCGGAAAAGGCGGAAACACAGTGCTCACTGTCCCCAAGGAGTTGAAGCAATGGATTGATAATCCCGACGATTATAATTTTGCGGTATCAGGAGAGAAGGTAACGGCTATGTCTTCGCGCTGGAGTGCCGTGTTCGACAACCTTTCTTCGTATCTTCACATACTTCATGCCGGCATAACATTGGCAGAACTCAAAGGAAAAGACTTCGTTCCGCAGCACTCGCTGGCCATGTCGATGGTGAGAAACGATGTGTTCCCATCGGTAGAACTCGACTATTCTCAGGCGATATCATATTTGCGTAAAGAAGCCGTGGTGCTCGATGCATCCGCCCCACGCGGATATGTGTTGGTGAAATACGCAGGCGTACCGTTGGGTTTCGTAAAGAACATAGGAAACCGTGCCAACAATCTGTATCCGCAAGAGTGGCGCATCCGCAGCGGCTATCTGCCCGACGAGGTAGTTACCGTATTCCCTACGGGCGATAGCGAATAATTAACCGTTTGTGTTAAAACGGCTTGCGGTATGTGCAGCCGTTTTTCCACTCCGAGCATCCGTAGGCGGTCTTACCTTTTATAATAGTACCTTTACCACACAGCGGACAAGGTGTACCTATTATGGCATCTCCTTGTGGTGTAGTCGCAGTCTTCTTCTTGGCGGCTTTCTTTCGTGCCGCCGCTTTTTCTATCGCTTTGGCAGGAGTCTCTTCGGGCATAATTGTTACACGTCTGTTGGTATTGTCGGATAGTACACTGTTCACAATGTCGGCTACCATCTGCTTCAGTTCGTTTAAGAAAGTGGCGGCATCATAACTACGGCGTTCTATCTCGCGCAACTTCTTTTCCCAGATACCCGTCAGCTCTGCCGATTTCAGCAAGTCTTCGCGTATCAGCTGTATCAGTTCCACTCCGGTAGGCGTGGCTATCAGGTTCTTTCTTTCCTTACGTATGTAGTGACGCTTGAACAGTGTCTCTATGATGGCGGCTCGGGTAGACGGACGTCCTATACCGTTCTCTTTCAGTGCATCTCGTAGCTCGTCATTATCAACCAACTTACCTGCCGTTTCCATGGCACGCAGCAAAGTAGCTTCGGTGTAAGGCTTGGGCGGCTGAGTCCATTTCTCGTTCAGGTCTGGCACGTGCGGACCGCTTTCTCCTATGTTGAACACAGGGAGAACTCGTTCTTCGTCGCCATCCTTAGTTTCTTCTTGTTGGTCTTTTCCGAATATCACTCTCCATCCCGGGTCTAAAATCTGCTTTCCGGTTACTTTGAACTCTACTTTCTCCACTTCGCCTAATACGGTGGTAGTAGAGAATTTACAGTCGGGATAGAAAACGGCTATGAACCTTCGGGCTATCAAGTCGAACACCTTTTGCTCCATGTCGCTCAGTCCCTGCGGCTGTACTCCGGTAGGGATGATGGCGTGGTGGTCTGTAACCTTAGAGTTGTCGAATACTTTCTTCGATTTTATTAATTTCTTTCCATACAGAGGCGCGGTGTACGCTTCGTAACTCTTCAGTCCCGCCAATATGCCCGGACACTTGGGGTAAATATCATCGCTCAAGAATGTGGTGTCTACACGCGGATAGGTAGCCACTTTCTTTTCGTAGAGCGACTGTATAAGTTGCAGTGTCATGTCGGCAGAGAAGCCGAACTTCTTGTTGCACTCCACCTGTAGCGAAGTCAAGTCGAACAGTCGGGGAGGAGCTTCGGTACCTTTCTTTGCCGATACATCAGTCACGGTGAACGGAGCGTTTCGCACTGTTTCTAGGAATTTTTCTCCCTCTTCCTTGCTTGTAAACTTACCTTTGGTAGAGCTGAATGTAGTTTCACGATATACTGTTTTCAGTTCCCAATACGGCTCCGGCTTAAAGTTTTCTATCTCCAGTTGTCGCTTTACGATGAGTGCCAATGTAGGAGTCTGCACCCTTCCGATAGAAAGCACCTGTTTATTCTGTCCGTACTTTAAAGTATACAGGCGTGTAGCGTTCATGCCCAGCACCCAGTCGCCGATGGCACGACTCAGTCCCGCCTCATACAGCGGCTGAAATTCAGACTGGTCCTTCAGTTTGGCAAACCCTTCGCGTATAGCCTCTTCTGTAAGCGATGAAATCCACAGACGTTTCACCGGGCAGTGCGCTCCTGCCTTCTGCATCACCCATCGCTGTATAAGCTCACCCTCTTGGCCGGCATCACCACAGTTTATTATGCCGTCAGCTTTTTGCATAAGTCCCTCTATGATATGAAACTGCCGCTCTATGCCAGAGTCGTTAATCAGTTTAATACCAAACCGTGGCGGAATCATGGGAAGACTTCCCAAGCTCCAAACCTTCCATGCCGGAGTATACTCGTGCGGCTCTTTCAGTGTACACAGATGTCCGAACGTCCAAGTAACTTGGTACCCGTTTCCTTCTATATATCCGTCTTTTTTTGTACGTGCACCTAGCACCTCGGCTATGTCTCGTGCCACACTGGGCTTTTCGGCAATGCAAACTATCATGTTGTTAAGAGATTGACTTTTCAATTGAAACTAATGGCAAAGTTAATGATTCTTGCCGAAATAACGAATTTCATGTGTGCACAACTGTTGGCTTTGCGTCCTTCGTTGAATAAGTGGAGTGATGCGATAATAATGTATAGGTCAATATAACAAAAGCGGCTGCAACTATTTGGCTTATAGTTGCAACCGCTTTTGTTATTATAAATGGTTTTATGTCTGTACTTGTTAAATGCTTACTTTGGTGTTTTTGTTAGCATTTAAATTAAATTGCAGTTGCGTATGGCAATTGTTATGATAAATGCATAGAAACCTGCAAGTACATCGTCCAGCATACATCCCCATCCACCATGAATGTTTTTATCAACCCAACGGCATCCCAGTGGTTTCCATATGTCGATAATTCTAAAAAGTATGAATCCTATCGAGGCATAGACTATAGGTTCGTACTCTGATCCTGAACAGAATAATGCAGATAATGCAGCTATCCATGTTCCCAGGAATTCGTCTATAACTACAGTTCGTGGATCATCCCCCCAATACCGTTCCATTATCTTGTCTGTATAGACACCGATGAAGAGAGTTAATATAATGAGTAGAACAGTGTATAATGCAAGCATAGTTGGAGATAAAATGGAGTATAGCCAAATCCATATTATCAATGCGAAAAAGCCAGCTAAAGTTCCTGGACCCCATGGCCAAAATCCTGTACCGAATCCAGTAGCGATTATCATGTGAGGCCAATGATACCATGGTACAATAGATATATTATGATTGTTATTATTGCTCATGTTTATTAGAATGCTAGAATAGAACTCACAAAACCAATAATACCTGCAACTATTAGTAACCAACCTATTAATTTAATAATAGCTGCTTGTGTTCCTTTTGCTTTGAGTATCCCAGGTGCTTTATATGTAACGAACCATCCCATTATGAGTTCAATTATTGATCCTGTCATTTTAAATCATATAAAAAATGGCAGACGTGAATCTGCCATTTAAATAATGCAAATAGTTATTTGAATAATAGATGCTTTAGTTCACGTACCCATAGTACAAGAGAAGAGCCAAGAATGATTATAATCCAATCTTCAAAACTCATACTACACACATTAAAGAAATCTTGCAGCAATGGTACTTCTACCATGGCTATCTGACCGAAGAATATAACGGCTACAATAATAAGTAATCCTTGACATCCCTTAAAATTGAGAGCACTGCGACCGGTTTCAAAAGCACGGGCGTTGAACAAGTAGAAGAAGTGTGTCATTACGAATGTTGTAAAGAGCATTGTTAGCTCGTATGTGCTCAATCCATCACGTTCTCCAATGTGTAAATTCAAGAAAAGGTTACGCATTGATGTATAGTCGCCATGTTCAAAAATGTACAGCATAGCTACAAGTAGTAAGAAGAAAAAGACTCCAACTCCTAAAATTTCCACTCGCATTGAATTACTAAGAATAGATGAATTACGGTTACGAGGTTTGTTTTCCATTACCTTACGTGAAGGTGGCAAAGAAGCCAAAGCAATGGCGGCAAAGGTATCCATAATCAAATTAATCCACAACATTTGTGTTACTGTCAATGGTGATTCTGTTCCCATGAAGGCACCACAAACCACGAGTAAACATGCAGTAACATTCACTGTAAGTTGGAAAAGTAAGAAACGTTGAATGTTTTTATAGAGCGAACGCCCCCACATTACAGCGTTTGCAATGGTACTGAATGAGTTGTCTAGGATTGTCATATCTGAAGCCTCTTTTGCTACCGCTGTACCGTCACCCATAGATAAACCTACATCGGCAGCATTGAGGGCCGGAGCATCATTTGTTCCGTCTCCAGTAACCGCTACTACAAGCCCACGTTCTTTGAGTAATTTGACTAATCGTTCCTTGTCGTTAGGACGAGCACGTGATAATATTTTTATTTCTGCAACTTTCTCTTTCAGTTTCTCATCTGACATATCTGCAAACTCAGTACCAGTAAGAATGTTCTTATCTGTATCAGTTTCATTCCACAATCCGATTTGTCGTCCGATTTCTTTTGCGGTACCAGATGTGTCACCTGTAACAATTTTTACTTGTATGCCTGCATTAACACACTCTTTTATTGCTGCAGGAACTTCTTTTCTAACAGGGTCTGAGATTGCAAAGATGCCGACAAAGGAAAGATTTTTCACACTTAGTCTGCCGCTTTCTATTGCATTTTCTTCGTATTTTATTTCTTGGTATGCCAAAGCAAGTGTACGCATAGCCTTATTCTGGTAATTCAGTAATTCTGTATTATAGGAGGCTTTTTCTGCATCAGATATTTCAGACATATCAAAAAGAATTTCGGGCGCCCCTTTGACGAATACATATGTTTTACCATCAGACGTAGATTTTACAATCGTTGCCATATACTTCCTCTCTGTAGAGAATGGTAGGCGGTCGATGATTTCATCATTTTCACGGATAGATTGATAGTTAACACCTTTTTTGTTAAGCCATAGTAATAGCGCACCTTCTGTAGGGTTGCCAATAGCCTTTGCGGCATTCTTGTCTGATAAATCAAGATTTGCAGTCGTGTTCATGGCAATCATTTCTGCGAGCAAATTATCTGATATATCATTTAGTTTTGTATCCGCTACTTGCATTTGGTTTTGTGTTAATGTGCCAGTTTTGTCTGTGCATATTACAGATGTTGCCCCCATTGTCTCGCAAGAATGCATTGTACGAGGAAGGGTGTTTTCCTTCATTAACTTACGCATACTAAATGCTAAACTTAATGTTACAGACATCGGAAGTCCTTCTGGAACCGCTACGACAATCAGTGTAACGGCAATCATGATGGTATTTAATATATATGTTATGAAGTTAATCCATTCACTACTTGTAGAGAAGTTTGTATTACCTTCATGGAAATAGATGAATATACGACCGATTACTATAAGGGCTGCCAATAAATAACTTAGCTTCGTAATCAAATCGGCCAATCCGTCTAATTCTTCGCTCAATGGAGTAGAGCCTCCTTCGTCTACCTGTGCTGCTTCAAATACCTTCCCACTTTCTGTATTATCGCCCACGGCCAGAACCTCGGCGGTACAATATCCTTCAAGAATAATTGTGCCTTTCATAATAAGATTAGAAGCATAAGTGGCTTCTCGGTCAAATAGATTAGGATTCGTTGTTTTAGACGCTTGTAATTCACCAGTCAAAGAAGACTCGTTTACAGAAAGGTTGAGTGATTCCAATAACTTACAGTCTGCAGGTATTTCTTCTCCTGACTCCAGCAAAACGATGTCACCTACAACAATGTCTTTGCGTTGCACTTGACAGACATTATTGTTGCGAATAACTTTAACTAGGGTGTCATCATTCTTTTCGTTAAGGCTTTGGAAAGTCTTTTCGTTGTTTCGTTCCAGAAAGAAAGCGATACTTGTTGCCAATATTAAAGCAACGATGATTCCTATCGGTTCGAAAAATGTTTTAAATCCTGCATTAACCCATATAAACTCATATATGGAAATGCCTATAGATAAGACAAAAGCCATAATAAGAATCCTAAACAGTGGGTCATCAAAGCCACCGAAAAGTCCTACTATAAATATTAGAGCAGTTGAAAGTGCTATAATACCCGGCATAGACCAAATGATGCTTCCCATACTACTGCACAGTGATGCAGCTACAATACCGGACAGTATTAAAAGTGCAAACATAGAAAATGCTATCCAATGTGTACATGTCTCTTTCAGGACATCCCACATTGTTTCTTTCTCCGGTGGTGTCAGTATATTGACACCATACTTACTGCGGCTTTCGAGCACTTGGGCATCTGTCAAGCCAGTGTAGTGATGTTTTTTTCCCATTATATTCAATATTCTATTTATAGAAAACTTTATTTTCCTAAATACTCAACTGTCTCGTTAAGGAAATTGCCATTCTATTATCTGCCTTTTGAGCACCCGACCTTTTGGGTGTTTTTTAACGAAACATTTATAATTATCTCATAAATTCATCTTCGTTGATCGAAGATGTGAGGAAGTTATTTTCTAATTTACTATCGACAGCATTGATTTCGAGACGATAATTGATTTCTTTACGAGAATTTTTTGCGCCAAAGTCGAATGTCTCTTGGCTTCGTTCATAAGAAATGTTTCGAGTGAATTTACCATGCTTTCCATTTTCTGTTTTAATTTCCATCCAATCATATCCATAAGCAAGCTTTAGATAATATACTCCTTGTGGAATTTCTTGAACGGTTGTAGTTGTATTTTCAGCAACGTAGACATAGCGAATGCACTTGTCTGTTCTCAAATCCATAATTTTTACAGCCACATTACATCCACTTCCCATAACGATATCAAAATAGTTGTCTTGGATACCATAAATAGGTTTAACACCATAATCCTCACTCATATCTTCATTTGGTGTTTCATTTGTCCAACCAGCATCAAGTAGCTTTTGCTGGGCTTGCGTAGGTTCTACTACAGAATTCTCTTTACTTTCCCTATGATGGCAAGAGGTAAAAGCAAGAAGCCCTAATGCCATTAATGTGATACGAATATTCATTGCCTAATATGGTTTTTATAAAAGGGGCATTACTTTCATAATGAGTAACGCCCCTTCTAAGACATTTTCTGTTCCTTGAAATCTTGGTTAATGTACAAGACCCTGACGATACATTTCATTAACCTTACCCTGAATCTCTGAGTATGAAGAGCCCAACTTATCCTTACGCTCCTGACCATTGCCAAAATCACCACGAATAACACGTCGGGCATTTTCCTCAACATCACCACTTACAGGTGCTGATGTAGCAGAAAATGGCTTTGTAGTCTGAGTAGCCGCTGGTTTAGACAGTGCAGGTTCTGCAACCTGGTTGTCATTTGCCTTAGCATGGTTAGCTGAAGAAGTTGTGTTTGCTGGAGATTTGTCTGTATTCTCAGCAACAGACGCTTCTGAACCGTTTGCAGGTACACCATTGCTCTCAGCGGAAGCATCTTCTTTAGAAGTTTCTGCTGCAAGAGCGTCATTACCCTCGTTCTGATTCTCCGTATTCTGAGCAATAACCTCAGTTGGAGTGCTATCATTGCCACCTTCACTCTCCTTATTATTGATAAAGAAGAATATACCAGCAATAATAGCAACTGCAACGAGACCACCAATCAACTTTCCCGTATTTGGCTTTTTCTCCGGTTGAGGAGTTGGAGATACAGGTTTGGGCTCTTGCTTTGGCTCTGCTGTTGGCTGAGTTAGAGCATGAGCTGGCTTTGGCTCAGCAACTACAGGTGCTTCGGGCTGTTTTCTCTTCAAAGTAACTTTAGGACTTTCGATAGCTTCAGGAGTTTCCTCCTGAGCTACCTTAGTCTTCAATGTTACCTTGTGCTTAATTGAGACCATAATTACGAATTACAGATCAGTTCGAAACCAGGAATCTTCTCGAATGCAGTACTGAGATCCATAACTTCAGGATGCTCCTCATCACCGCCACTCTTCTTGAGAGAATTTACACCATCATTATTCTTGATTGTGCAAACACAGTAGATTGGACCATGATCAGCGGAGTCTGCAATAACCTCGAGATAGTCACCAGAATCGCTCTGAAGCTCAACACGGCCACCTTCTTCTGCATAAGTTACATCCTCTTCTTCTACTGCAGCATCGTAGTTCACGATGCATACATAGGCTTCATCAATCTCGTTGAGGTTGGCAACATTGATCTGTTCTGTCTCTTCCTCACCTTCTGAAGGCTCCTTGTTGTCGCCCATGTGAAGCATGAATGGGAATTCGTTAAGATTGCCAAGATCGCTTTTGCGTCCACGATACTCGTTAGAGAAGATACCACCAACTTCGCCATTCTTCTTCTTAAAGAACAAGCAAAGATCGAGGTCGGTCGGAGAACCCCAGAAGAGTTTTACCTTCAACTTGCCACTGAATGTGAAGTCAGCAGCTTCACCCTTACGTCTGAGGGTAATTTTCTTTTTTAATGTTACTGCCATGATAATAATATTTATAAGTTATACATTAAAGAATTATTTATTCGCAAATAAGTGAGAATCCAGGAATCTTATCGAATGCAGTACCAAGATCCATAACAACTCCTTCATTCATTACTGAGTTTTCGCCTTCGTGATTCTTGATTGAGCATACATGATAAACATGTCCTTGTTGTTCTGCATCAATAACTACTTCAAAGTAGTCACCATTATCACTCATAATCTCTATACGACCAGAATCATGTGCGAAATTCACCTCCTCTCCCTCTATAGCCTTACCATAATTAAGAACACAAACATATGCAGTATCAATTTCGTTGAGGTTAGCAATGTTTATTTGTTCTACAGACTCGCCACCTGCCTCTGGCTCAGCTTCGTCACCTTTGTGAAGCATATATGGAAACTCTGTTAGGGAACCAAGATCAGATTTTCTCTGACGGAATGCAGAAGAGAACACACCTCCTACCTCTCCATCTTTCTTCTTAAAGAATATGCAAAGATCGAGATCTGTTGATGACTGCCACAGGAGCTTTACTTTCAAAAGACCTGTGAACGTGAATTCTGCTGGTTTCTCCTTTCTGCGGAGTGTCACTTTGCGCTTTAACTGTACGCCTTCCATTGTTTATTTGTATTAAAAGTTAAAATCATCATTTGTTATCTTACCCGTTGGTCTTGAAACTCTTCTTTTCTGTTGTGATTTACTTTCACTTCCTACAGAATCAAAGAAATCATCACCCGATGTTGTTTTTAAGGGCTTTGATGTAGTCTTTGGTTGGTTAGACTTTGAGTGTGGTTTTCCAAAGTCAAAACCAAAAGAATCGTTTGTAGATTTAGGCTGAGGCTTATTCTGTTGCAGTCTCGCACGACGAGCTCTTTCTGCTTCATCCTCTTTCTCAAAGATTAAGCTATTAAGGTCTCGTACTTTTGCTTTACGAGATGAGTCAAGGCTCATACGACGAAGTCCTGCTAATTTGTCCCTTGCATCAGAAAAGTGTGAACCAAGAATCAAATCTTTTATCTCCGCAATAGTTTGATCAAGCATTTTAAGTTCATTTTCTGTCTTAAACTTAGCTTCAGCTTTCTCTAACTTTGTGCGAATATCAGGATTGTCCTTTATATCAAGTGCTTCTTTGCAAAGAGTAATAATGCGACTCCAGTCCTCTTCCCATTGTGCAGAATCAATATCTCTAACAAGTTTTTCCCAACGCTTCCGATTCTCCACCGCACGCTCCTTCTTGATGTTAATATCTGAAATACGAGCACTCCACTTTCGTGAGTTGGTAAAATCAACTTCTATGAGCTCATTGCAGGTGGTTATAGCATCATCATATCTATCTTCATTCAATGCAGAATTAAGTTGATTGGAGAGTTCCTCTACTCTGCTATTAGTAGCTTGTTGTTCTCTTTTGATTCGAGTCTCGCGCTCAATAATATCCTTATAATCAACATCGAGAAGTTTAGCCTTTTGGAGTTCTTGAATAGCCTCAGAGTATGCTTTTTGTGCAATAAACAAATCGGCACGATTAATGTATCTTTCAAGTTCTTTCTGGCTCTTAATTCGACGAATTGAGTCCTCTTTGATACGTAATGCCTCTTTCGAGTCCGACATAAAACCAAGAGCTTCCTCTGCTTTGAATTTTGCAGATTCGTAGTCGTTCTCATCGTATGCGGCCTTTGCTTGTTGAATCTTCTCTTTGTAATGATTCTGCTGAACTGACAATTCTGCTTTCTTGCGTAGTGCCTCTTCGTGTTTTTGCTTGGCCTCTTCATCATCCGGACGCAAGGTAAGAGCAATGTTAAAGAACTCCTCCATTTTGTCATAGTCATGTTCGCGTTCTGAATCATATCCCATGTCCATGGCATCCTTAAACTTACGTTCTGCTTCTGTTGCTTCTTTTTCGATTGCAGCCTTTGCGTCAGCTTCTTCCTTAGCGCGTTTCATGGCTGCAGCTTCCTCTTCCGCAATTTTGATACGACGAAGTTCCGCTTCCGCATTACCCCTCATCACATTTTGTGCAGCAGAGAACTGACTACAATCTATGAAAGTGTAAGCACTTACCAATGATGACAAGTCTGAATCCTTGTAACTTACCATCTTGCAATCATCAAGATTATAGTAGCTACGTAATTCCTTCTTAAACTGAATGTTGGTAAATGTATTACCCAAGAACAATATTCCTTTAATCTGTTCATGACTTACATCTGCATCCTTAACAAAGCGAACAATTACGTTTATGATGTCCTTGACAATCTTATCTGTTCTCTCATCAATCTTTGATTTCTTGACTTGAACTGGATAATTCTTAAAAGGGTCACGAGATAAAGTTACGTTTGTGAGCTCAACTGGAATATAACTTCTTGCAGACGCTAACTTAACAAGCCAATCATCTACAAATTGATTCATTCTCAGATATTCAGACTCTCGCTCTTCTTTTGTTTTCAGCAAGTACTCTCTTTCATTAATATTATCAACTACATTTTCTATCAAAGCACGGCTTCTAACATCGGTTCCAAGTCCTTCAAGAACATCTTCCTTCTCTCTATTGAATAGATCATCTGTTTTCTGATAGAGTGCATAGTGAAGATTTTCATTACAAGCATTTAAAACAAGGTAATATCCATTTTCTGTATAGTTGCTTTTTTTTGCAGCATATTCCAAAGCCAGATGGCAAATGCGCGCAACACTCTCATGTACAACAAATCTTTCCTCTTTTAACTCCTCAATAAAGAGAAGACGTGAAGCTAAAGAAATGTCTTTCGAGAATGATATGTAGGTGGTTATATCTCCATCTTCGTCCATATCCTTACGTAAATCATCAAAAATCTTTGAAGACTTAAATATTCCTTTCATTGGTTGGGAACGTTTAAACATAGTATATTTGGCCGAAGACTGAGTAATCAAAGAGAATACGTCACCATAATAGTGAGGTTCGTTGTTACGAAACTTGCTCTGGAAGCCCTTGCCATAGGAAATTTCGTCATTGGCAACATCTTCATAGAAATAGAGCCAAATGCGATCCTCGCGGTTAGGTAGATTTACAAGACGAGTGATACCGTCGGTGTTTATAGCACCGACAATATACCACTTGTCTATGTATAGAGCTAATGACTTCATATTATTTGGATTTCTTCCAACTTATTACTGGTTAAAAGCTTTTCTAATCAAAGTGCTAAGGAAGCAGATTCCTTCTGCGATGATGATTGGCTGATGATAATGGAAACCTTCGCCAGACTTAGCTTTATCCTTAGCTTTCTTGTATTCTCTATCATTGTTGCAAATGAAGCTTGCTATCTTACTTGGAAGATCAGACAAATCATCACGCAACTCGCTATCAGCCTTAGCATAAAGCTTTGTCTTTTGGCTAACAAATTCGATAAAAATATCCATGAATGCCTCAAAGTTGGTGATTCCTGAGAAATCGAAGTTGCCCATATCGTCAGAGAAATAGTCACCGGTAAGTTCATCCTCAACTGACA
>ERZ1026870.1052-NODE-1052-length-13390-cov-4.094563_pt1 | contig 13390 bp, 13 predicted proteins | sample MGYA00380165_ERZ1026870 | MGnify/ENA primary metagenome ERZ1026870 (study PRJEB33269, sample SAMEA4719801) | human gut metagenome | biome: human-associated habitat; feature: organic feature; material: feces | place: Cameroon | collected 2013-10 ...
AAGATCAGAGCTTACTTGCTCGATTTCGCCAAGAAGCATAACCTCGAAGCGAAAACCGACGAAGCAGGAAACGTGCTGATAAAGAAAGTGGCTTCGGCTGGTATGGAAAACCTGAAAACAGTGATACTGCAGTCGCATATAGATATGGTGTGCGAAAAGAACAAGGATACAGAGCACAATTTCGAAACCGACCCAATCCAGACTTACATTGACGGCGAATGGCTGCGTGCCAAAGGTACTACATTGGGTGCCGATAACGGAATCGGTGTAGCTACAGAGTTGGCTGTATTGGCTTCAGACGATATCAAGCATGGTCCTATAGAATGCTTGTTTACAGTAGACGAAGAAACCGGACTTACCGGAGCGTTCGCCCTGAAAGAAGGATTCATGAACGGTGATATCCTTCTTAACCTCGACTCAGAAGACGATGGCGAACTCTTCATCGGCTGTGCCGGAGGTGCTAACACTACAGCTATCTATCCTTTCCCAACAGAAAAAGCTCCGCAGGGGTGGTTCTTCTTCCGTGTGTCTGTAAAGGGTCTTACCGGAGGACATTCTGGCGACGATATCAGCAAGAACAGAGCCAACGCCAACAAGTTGCTTAACCGCTTCCTGGTGCAGACTATGCAGAAATACGGTATGCGTTTGGCAGATATCGAAGGCGGAAACTTGCATAATGCCATTCCACGTGAAGCACATGCACTGTGTGCCGTGCCTATGGAGTACAAAGAAGCTGTACGCGTAGACCTTAATATATTCATTTCTGAAATAGAAAACGAATACTCTGCAACAGAGCCTAATCTGGCAATGGATCTTGAGTCAGAAGCTCCGGTAGAATATGTAATGGAGCAGAAGGCTATGGAGCGTTTCTTGCTTTCTATCTATGCCGTACATCATGGAGTATATGCCATGAGCCAGGATATTCCGGGATTGGTAGAGACTTCTTCTAACTTGGCTTCTATCAAGGTATGCGACGGTACTATAAAGGTTGTAACCAGTCAGCGCAGTTCTATCTTGTCTTCTCGTAAAGACATGTCGCAGATGGTATCGGCTGCATTCATTTTGGGCGGAGCTACCGTAACCACCGGCGAAGGCTATCCGGGATGGAAACCAAATCCATCGTCAGAGATTCTGAAGATTGCTGTAGAGAGCTACAAGAAACTATTTGGCATAGAACCTAAGGTTAAGGCTATCCATGCGGGATTGGAGTGCGGACTCTTCCTCCAGAAGTATCCTTCGCTCGATATGGTTTCGTTCGGTCCTACATTGCGTGGTGTACACTCGCCCGACGAACGTATGCTGATTCCTACAGTAGAGAAGTTCTGGAATCATCTGCTCGATATTCTTGCACATATTCCTGCTAAGGCGTGATACGTAGATTACATTATATCATAATAGGGCTTGTTGCTTGCCTTGCCTGTACTCCGGGCAAGGCACAACAGGCCTTTTATGTTATGGAGTATAATGTAGAAAACTATTTCGACTGCCGTCACGATTCTCTGAAGAACGATTATGAATATTTGCCTGGAGCACTGCGCGGATGGAGCAATAAACGTTATGCCGATAAGCGCGACAAGATAGCCAAGGTGATATTAGCGGCGGCACGCGGCGGTGTGCCCGATGTAGTTGCTCTGTGCGAAGTAGAGAATGCTGCGTGCATGGATGCGTTGATAAAATACTCTCCGCTACGCGATGCGGCCTATCGCTACGTGATGACCGATTCGCCCGACGAGCGTGGCATCGATGTGGCATTGCTTTATCAGCCTTCTTCCTTTCGTTTAATTCATTCAGAATCGATTCCGGTTCCTCCACTTTCCAAATCGTGTCGCCCCACACGCGATATTCTGCACGTAGCCGGGCGACTGGTAAGCGGTGATACCCTCGATGTATTTGTGTGTCACCTTCCGTCGCGTATGGGAGGCGAGCGTCAGACACGTCCTTACCGACAGCATGCAGTACGCATTCTGCGCCATGCAGCCGATTCTGTTATGCAGGTACGTAAGAATCCGTACATTGTAATTACAGGCGATTTCAATGCCGAGCCTTCTTCGCCGTTGGTACGAGAAACCCTCGGAGCGAAGAATGCTTCTGCCGTAGTAGAGTCCCACTCGCTTTATGAGCTGATGAAAGAATCAACCATAGGAACTTATCGTTATAAAGGCGAGTGGAGCATTATCGATCATCTCATAGTAAACGGCTCCTTGCTGCAAGGCGAAGATAATGCTTTGAGTATTTCGTCAGATGGGGTAGGCATCTTGGCTTTTCCTTTTTTATTAGAAGACGATGGACAGTACGGAGGCGAAAAGCCGTTCCGCACATATCATGGTATGAAATACCAAGGCGGCTTCAGCGATCATCTACCGGTGTTGCTAAAACTCCTGATGAAAGAGTGATAGGGTAGCGTTAAATATCCAACCCCATTATATAATCATTCATATAAAAACCGTTGCCGATGGGGAAATCGCCCTCACGCAACTTCTGCATACCCATGTGCTCATAAAATCCCAATGCCTTGTTGTGGCGGTTCACATTCAGTTCCATGCGGCAATCGCCGGGATGCATTTGCTTGATGGCTCTTATGGCTTGCTCAAATAATAGTTTGCCCAGATGATACTTCTGGAAGTAGGGGAGAACATAAATCTTCTGCAGATGAAACACGTCGGCCGATTCTTGCTGTATCGATACATATCCGGCAGCCTCGCATTCTTCGTAAGCTATGAAATAGATATGCCCTTCTTCCTCTATCTGTTTTCGCAGATTTTCTTCAGAATACATCCATTCCATCATATAATCCAGTTGTTCCGGAGTCAATATCTCTTTATACGTAGCCGGAAACACTACGCTTGCCATCTGTCGTATTGTCGGGATGTCTTTTACTGTAGCTCTTTTTATTGTAAACATGATTGCGGTTTTATTAAATCTTTCGATTTATTGTTGTGGCAAATGTAGCAATATCCGGCTGAACATGCATATTTGTACTTCTCCGTATGCGTTAAAATATATAAATTACAGTACTATGTAATACAGGGTATTAAGATAATACATATATTTGCCCATGCAAATAACTAAAGACAATAAAAGATGAATGTAGACAATGTGAAATCTCAAATGCGAAAGGGGATGCTAGAGTATTGCATCTTGCTACTTTTGCATAGGATGCCATCGTATTCTTCAGACATTATAGCCAAGCTGAAGGAAGCCAAGCTGATAGTGGTAGAAGGCACCCTTTATCCGCTTCTTACCAGGCTAAAGAACGATGAACTCTTGTCGTACGAATGGGTGGAGTCTACCCAAGGTCCCCCACGTAAGTACTACACTCTTACTCCTAAAGGCGAGGCATTCTTAGAAGAACTCGACTCGGCTTGGTCGGGACTGGCCGCTACAGTGAACCATTTAAAACAAAACGTTTAAAAGAAGAAAAAGATGAAAAAGACATTAACCGTAAATTTAGGCGGCACTATCTATAGGATAGATGAGGACGCTTATAATTTGCTCGATACTTATCTTAAGAATTTGCGCTACTATTTCCGCAAGGAGGAGGGAGCCGATGAAATAATAGCCGATATGGAGAGTCGTATCGGAGAGCACTTTGATGAAATCTTGTCGCACGGTCTTTTGGTAATAACCATAGACCATGTAGAGCAGGTGATAGAGCAGATGGGAAAACCCGAACAACTGAACGAAGGTAATGCCGACGCGGACAGCGGAAACCCAGAAGCTGACAAGGAGAAAAAAGAAGCCAACTCTACGACTGGCGGAGATGTGAAACGCCGTCTTTTCCGTAACCCAGACGATAGAGTATTAGGTGGTGTGGCATCGGGCTTAGCAGCTTATTTGGGTTGGGATGCTACATGGATGCGTCTCGGCTTGGTGATACTGGGATTCAGTATTCCGTTCCTTTTCTTATTCCTTTATGTAATAGCATGGATAGTAGTTCCGTTGGCGCGTACCGCTACCGATAAGTTGCAGATGAAAGGCGAGCCTATCAACGTAGAAAACATCGGCAAGACGGTGACCGATGGGTTCGAAAAGGTAAGCGATAGCTTCGATAAAGTGAGCGATGCCGTGAACTCGCAACAGTCGCGTTCTGGCTTGCATCGCATAGGTTCGGCCATAATATCGATTGTGGGATTCTGTATAAAGGTGTTCTTGGTAGTGATTGGTGTTTGCTGCATCCCGGTACTTTTCGTGGGACTGATGTTTATATTCGCTCTGCTGATGATTGCCGTAGGCGGTGCTGTAAGTGTACCTGCCATCCTTTACCAGTCTTGCCCCGATATTGACTGGAGCGGACTCTTCGCGGTATCTCCCGCATGGGTCATTACATTCTGCATTGCCGGTGTATTGGCTATAGGCATTCCGGTGGTTGGTATTATCCAACTCATCATGCAGGCGTTCAAGGTGTTCCGCCCCATGTCGCAGGGAGTTAAGCTAACATTAGTTATAGTATGGATAATTTCTGTGGCAATGTCTATCACGCTGCTCACGATGGGATATATGACACTTCCGTTTTTGCACGGACTTTGGTAAATAATAAAACGCCGTATGCTTTCTATGAGTGAAGCATGCGGCGTTTTTCTTTTATTGATATCGTCTCTTAGAAAACATTTTCTTTTTTAATGGCAGCTATTTCCATAGCGATAATAGCTAATAAGAATGGGATGTAATCGCTTAGGAATCTACTAACGTCGCTACCGAATGCATACCTTATATCAGTCTCGAATGAAAATTCGTAAATTACTTCAATTATTCCTGCTACAACGCACTGCAGAAGCAGATTGTAGAAAAAGGTTTTTACTACATTCTTCCAGTCGAGTTCCCAATCAAAAAGGATGTCTTCCTTTATTTTAATGATAACTCTGATTAAAGGAAGAATTGATATAATAGCTACGGTTGTTATGCCCTCACTCTCGAACATGGCATCGAATATGTAATATCCTACTATTGGTATCAGAGGGGCCAATATAGCGACAGCCATCAACGTAAGCATTGAATATTTCGCTTTTTTATGGTGCGTCTCTTTTACCGGTTCCGGCTTCGGCTCACTTACGGCTGGTTTCTTGGCAGGCAGCATATTCAGGAAATCGGCTACGCTTTGCGGACGGTCTTTTCTTCTGGGCTGCATAGCTTTCTCTATAGCCTGTGCCGTACCTACCGTGATATTATTAGGCAATGGCGGCAGTCCGTCTTCATTGATGATAGACGCTTCGGGCGGTACTTCGCCTGTAATCAGATAGAATAGCGTAGCCCCAAGCGAATAAACATCAGTGCTGGGGTCGAACCCCTTAATGCCACCTTGCGAATATTGTTCCATAGGAGCGAACCCTTTGCTGATGCCTACCGGAGTAGAGCTGGTTTGATGTCCGCTTACATCGTATCTTTTAGAGATTCCGAAATCTATCAGTATAGGTTGCTTATCGTCCAGAAGAATATTGGCTGGCTTTATGTCGAGGTGAAGAATCTTCTTGCCGTGTATATAGTTTAGCGCACTACCTATTTTGCGGATAAAGCTTAGCGCCGTTTTTTCGGACAATGCTCCTTGTTGTTCCACTATATCTTTCAGCGATCCGTTGGCGATATATTTCATTACATAATAAGCCGTACCGTTTTCTTCGAATACATTATAAATGCTTATGATGTGCGGATGGTTTAGTTGGCTTATAGTATTAGCTTCTTTCAGAAACTTAAGCCGATAACTCTCTATCTCTTTTCTGATGCCTTGAGTACCTAGTGTAACATGCGTGGAGTTAGAGCCTCGCTCGCAGTGTTGTTTCATGAAGAACTCTTTTATCGCTACAGAACGTCCTGTAGAAGTATCGGTCCCCAAATATGTTATGCCGAATCCTCCTTGTGCCAATGTAGAAATAATGCGGTATCTTCCTTTACATAACATGGTACCAGCAGCCAAGGCACAAGTGTCATTACCTGTGCCTTGCTCTATATTAAGTATTTCTATTCCTTCTGATGAAATCATGCTTTTTAAAATACGTTTTTTTGGTTATCTAACTGGATTTCCGTTATTCCATTGACCTTTAAACCATACGCTTCCGTCGGCGTTATAGTGTACGCCATAACCATTTTGTTTGTCGTTTTCCCAGTTCCCTTCGTATCTGTCACCGTCTTTCCAGTAATAAGTTCCGGAGCCATGCTTGAGTCCATTGCTGTTAAAATTACCTTCGTATCTGTCTCCGTTAGTGTAGTAATAAACTCCGTAAGTTCTTTCTTCGTTCGAATTGAAATTACCGGAAAACCTTTCTCCGTCTGCGTAATACAAGGTTCCTTGGCTAAGTTTACCGTCTTTGAAATCTCCTTCGAATCGGTTCCCGTTTGCCCATGTATATGTTCCTTTAAGGCGTACTCCGTTCTTGAATGTTCCTACAAACTTAGAGCCTCCTTCGTAATTTTCAGAGCCTTTTGTTATTTCGTCATTGCTTTGGTTCTTTGGGGATACATAGCTTGCGTCATTATCAGTGTCATCAGTGTATATATCTTCATAAGATGCAGTACTATCATCCCATGCCACTGCTGTAGTGTCTACAGGTTCATACACTACACTGTCTAAGTCTTCGTCAGAGCTGTCGTTCGATGAAGAACCGCCACACTTATTAAATAAGAGACCTATTATAACTACAAACACAATAACTGCGCCTATTATAAAAACTGTGTTAAGATTGTCTTTCTTAGTTTTTATGGGCGTTGTTAATACCTCTTGAGATTTCTTGTATTGACTCTTTAATATAGTATCCTCTTCTTCTGGAGTGTCTATATTACTTATGGGTTCGCTATCCAGTAACTGAAGAAATTCGCTGATGCTCTGCGGACGTTTTTTTCGTGTCTGTAAGCATTCTGCTATGGCGTTTCGTGTGACCTCACTTACATTTGACGGATATGGCGGAAGTTGTTCGTCTTCGTTAAGCAGAAGATTAGATTCGGGTGGGGTGTTGCCTGTAACGAGCTTGTATAGCGTAGCGGCCAGCGAGTAAATATCAGTAGCCGGACTGAAAGTTTTTACGTTACTGCCCTGAGCGTATTGTTCTACAGGCGAGTAACCCTTACTGATAGCCGGAGGAGTGGTGCTGGTCTGCTGTCCGTCTTGGTCGTATTGTTTTGATACGCCGAAGTCAATCAGAATGGCGTTTCCTGTATTCTTGTCCAATAAGATATTGGCAGGTTTCACGTCAAGGTGGAGCAGCTTTTTCTGATGCAGGTAATTTAACGCATTTGCTACTTGGCGGATGTATTTCAATGCAAGCGGCTCAGATAAGCGTCCTTTACCCTCTACTATATCACTAAGGTTATTTCCTTCTATATAATCCATCACATAGTAAGCCGTTCCGTTGTCTTCAAAGACATCGAACACGCGGATAATGTTGGGGTGTTTAAGCGCAGCCAGCGTCTTTGCCTCTTTGAGGAATTTAGTGCGGAATCTTGATGCCAGTTCACTGTTGCTTTGCGATGTAGTGACATGCGTAGAATTCTCGTCGCGTTCACATGCTCCTTTCATAAAGAACTCCTTGATGGCTACGGTAGTACCCAGCATGGTGTGTTCACCTTTATAAGTGATGCCGAATCCTCCCTGCCCCAAAACCGCTACAATGCGATACTTGCCTTGCATCAGTGTAGAACCTACAGGGAGTGAATATGTGCTTTTTTTCATTGTTGCTTATTTTAGTCTTACGAAGTATATAATAATCATACTGATGCAGAAAACGGCCAATGCCACAAGAGCGAGAAATAATACATAACGCATCTTCTTGTCGATATGACATATTAGAGAATGCTTTGCGGGCTGTTGTGCCTGAGTGGCTGTTGCTTCAACTTTCTTTTCTGCAGGTTGCTTTGCCGGGCGAATAACTTCTGCCGTGTTATCTACGGGTTGTGGTGCGACGAAGCGTTCATTTGGCTCCTCTTCTGTTGACTCTTCTTGCGTAGTGCACGGAGTATCATTTTCTTTCGTATCTTCGGTTATGCCTGTTACGTGAATGATATATGCAGAATGATTATCGCGGTTATCTTCTGTAACCTTTACCAGGATTTCTCTTTTCTCCTCATCGGTAGTATCCGGGTCTGAGAATATATTGAGCAGATTCTCGTCTTCGGTCTCTTCAAGCATACCGTCCGAACAAAGGAAGAAGAAGTCGCCTGCCTTTATATCCGTAATTAGTTTAACGGCTGCTTTGCTCCGTCTTTCCTGTCCCGGCTGCATGGCGCGTGTAATCACGTTTTTCTGCGGATAGTTCTTCATATCCTCCAGTTTGATTTCGCCTATTTCATACATGTCGTTTACCAGCGAGTGATCGCGCGTATGCCATATATAATGTTCCGCCGGGCGAATGTGGTAAATGCGGCTATCGCCCATGTGCGCTATGGTACAACCTCCTTCGTGTAGTTTCAGTAAGGTCATTGTAGTACCCATCGTCTTTACGGAGTCGTGTCCTATGTTGGCTTCATCCAGAGCATTGTACGCATAGTCTATAGCCTGTTTAAGCAGAGCGTCGCTGAATGTGTCTCCGTTGGCATTCTCATTTATGAATTTGCTCATGGCCTGGCACACTGTGTTACTTGCCACTTCTCCCGATTCATGTCCCCCCATGCCATCGCACACTAAGAATAGACGGTCGTCGGCTGTAGCGTTTCCTATCACCGGATAGATAGCGTCTTCCTGATTCTGGCGTTTCCCCAATTCGTGAATTGCCAGAGGGGTGTTTATTGTAAACTTCATAGTCTGTCAGTTTTGTTTAGATAAGAGTTTCTGTATCGTCACAAGCCTTCGCCTTCATAAACTTTACGTTAGAGTCACCCATTTGGATTTTCTCTCCACCTTGAAGCACTATACGGTCGCCGTCTTCAAGCTGCTGTCCGTTTACGTATGTGGCGTTCTTGTTCTTGGCGTTCGATAAGTAGTGAATATAGCTACCGTTCGACAGCTTCTTTACTTCTATGGCGCAGTGGCTGCGGCTCATGGTTCGGTCGTCAGTATCAAGCTGAATGTTGGCGGTAGAAGTCTGCGCTTTTCTGCCCACTATATTAAGTCCTGGTGTCAGCTGATAAGATTTTCCCGTATCCTCCATAATAAGTCGTCCTATGCCACCGGTAGGGGTTTGGCCCGGTGTCGTCTTTTCATCTTTCCGCATAGTATAAGCCGGACGTGTGGCGTCGTCTTCAGTTTGGCTCTGAGGCTTATTGTTCGGCACTACTTTTTTGTAGTTAGAGAATAAGTTGGCTTTTTTACATACCGGGCAAGTTACAGTTTTTGCTTCTATCCCCTCAAAGTACTTTACGGTGAGCTGTACTCCGCAGTTGGGACATTTAATCTTTACTATATCTTGCATATTGTTTATATCCATATCAATCTTGTTTTAAAGAGTGTGTTACCATACCATAACGGGCATAGAATCTTTAAACTTGCCCCACATTACGGGATGTTGTTCGTCGTTAGAAAGCTTTTTAACTTCCTTACTTACATAGTTGAATAATTCTTTTGCTGTGATAGTGCGGTTCTTGTCGGCGTCAGCACCTCCGCGCAGTCCGTTCTGCAGGGCTGTGGTAAAGAAACCGTTGGCCAGGAATGGCGATTCTAGTGATGTCTCGTTGTCTCTTGATGAGAGGAACAACATTACATTGGCGTTAGGGTTAGAAGAATTGCCTCCGTTCTGGTTCCCGCGCATCTTGCCCGAGAAGCAAGCGTCGGCGAATATCATTTTGTTGAGTGACTGACTCAATGACATAGCTTTACGCACTTCGCTGTAAGTAAGCTCTTCGTCATTATGACAAACGAATCCTCCGGGATATCCGTGACCGCTGAAATAGAATACCACGATATCCTTTTTCCCGGCCTTGGCGAATTGTTTTTTGATATTCGATAAGATTGAGCTTTTAGTAGCCTTAGAGTCTGTAAGCAATACTGTGCTGGCTTTTTTATTCTTCTGATAGAGCCAACATACTTTCTTGGCGTCTTTAGCCGGTAGTCTCAAGTCGTGATCGTTGCCCGGATAATCTGATATCCCAGCTGCTACCAAATAGATTTTCTGAGCGTATGCTCCTGAAAATAACAGGAGCATACATATCAATGAAGCAAACAGTCTTTTCATCATGATGATAAATTTTGGTAGTTTGCGTTAAGCGTTAAATTCTGAAGGATTAGCGTCGTTAATGTAATCAGGCTGATTGTTTTGTGCCAGATAATCACCGTTTTGCATAGCCGATTGCTGCTGCAGGCTTGCCACAGAAAGGTTCTGATCTGTGATGTCGTATACTTCATCACTTGTTATCACGCCGTCGCCATTATCATCGTGCATAAGGATGTCGAACTGTCCGTTTTGGTTAACGTCTACTACGTATACATCATCACCTTGTTGCTGCAGATGTCCTACGGTTACTTGTGAGCCGTCTTCCAAAGTCTCGTTAGATACTCCTAGAATCTGAACTTCGGCTTCTTGTTGTTCGTGGCTAACGTTTATTATTTGCGGTTCTTCAGGGTCTACATTCAGTTCCGGTTCCTGAGGATCGACAGTTGCTACAGGTTCTTCTTGCTGATGTCCTACGCCTCCATAATTAATATGTCTGCCGAATTCAGCCTGTTCCTCTGGAGTCATCTTGTCCCATTCGTCGGCATAATAAGTACCGTATACGCCACCGTGCCATTCGAATACGCCGCCGGGACCAACTTCTTGGCGTGCTGCCGCAAACGCTTCGCCAAAGCTCATGTCATCGTTTACGGTAGTTGCCACTGGCAAATCTTCTACAGTGATATCCGGATTGTTGGGCAGCGGAGTTATGCTATGGTCGTCATCTTCGTCTTTCTTAGGAGCGTCCGGATCATTAAGAGCGCTTGCCGAGCCAGACAGTATAACACCTCCGGATCCTAATACGATACCTGCTACCCCGCCCATTACAACTTTCTTCCAACCGCTTTTCTGCTGAGGCACTTCATTGTACTCTTTATCATCACGGAATGCTGGATTAGTGTCTTCATCGTCGTCGTACATAGTATCATCAGTCTCTTTGTCGTTCAACAATGTTTCTTCGTCTTTGACTACAGTATCTTCATTGTTATTATAGTTGGCTGATCTGTTCACCATTGTTTCGTCATCTAAATTTTTCATAATAGTGGGTATTTATGGGTTTATATTTTGTTTATACAAATTGAGTACCGAAAGAGTCGTCCACTCCAAGCGGATTAGCGTCGTTGCTGTGTGGGTCATAGTCGCCAGGAGTGCTGGTATCAAAGATTTCGAAATGATCAGAATGGTCTGTTTCGTTACCGTAATTGTCGTCATTGTAATAATCTACAGATTCTATAGCATCTTCACCATAATTAGGCGATACGTCGATAATCATATCCTCGTTAGCTTCTATATGCACTTCCGCAGTATAACTGTCTGTGTTATCTATTCCTAAAATCTCCACATCGTCTTCATGCTCGTTAGATTGTGGTACATCTACATCTCCCACATCCGCCAGAGCAGAAGAATTATGCTGATGTTGCTGATGCTGTTGCTGATTTTGATTCTGCTGCACGGGTGATTGTTCCTGGCTTTCTTCTTTATCAGCTTTCTGTTCAGCTTTTTCCTCTTCTTCGTTGCCTATGACTCCGGATGCCCACATTGCAGCTGCCATTCCGGCTGCACCAGCCACAGCGCCTGCTGCCGCTGATTTAGCTTTCTCTGTTTCCATATCGACTTTCGGTTTTTGCGAAAAGTCATTAGCTCCGTTCTCTTTCATGTCGTTATAGTTTTTTATGCCAAATATCCGTTTACGTCTCCGTGGTTGTTATAGTCGTTTTGGGCTATCGGGTCATATACATCTGGAGTAGGTGTAGCCACATTAGCTTCCAGTTCGGCCATGCTTACATAACATTCTATAGGAGAAACTTCATTTTGGTCTATCACACCGTTACCATCCCAATCGGCTATCAGAGCGTCGGCAGTACCGTCGCGGTCTATATCTACAATGGCAGCTGTTGTTCCGTTGACGTCAACTATCGCCACATCCATTAAGTTGCCATCTTCGCCAGGTATAGTTTCGTAAGAAAGAACTGTAATTACCTGTTCCTCCGGACCTGGTGTAGGTTCAGGAACGGGGATTGGATCCTGTTCTGGAGTTGGCTTAGGGTCGGGCTGCGGTTCAGGTTCTGGAGTTGGCTCCGGGTCTGGTACCGGTATTGGCTGAGGCTCAGGTTCCGGAGTAGGGTCTACATCAACATCGCCATGCAGCGTATCTGCCAAAGCACTTGTGCCAGATGCACCGATAACGGCACCTACCGCCATGCTAACACCAACTTTCCAATTATCATTTTTAGTATTCTTGTTGTTCTGATCTAAGTTCAAGTTTTCTTCTGTTTTCATATGGCTTATAAGTTTAATAGGTTTTTGTTTCTGATGCAAATGTATTCAGCTTTAATGTCTTGGCAAAACAATTAAAGGCATACTACACGAAACCCCCAGTTTACTGTACGAAATGTCTGTTTTGACCAAACATCTTCATTTTGTTATTCTTCGGTGTATTTGGCGTTACACTGATAACATCCTTTTGTCTTGCGCAAGTCGCTGTAAGGGCTATATCCCAAAAAACGACGGCATTTTGGGTTAGGACAAACATAATCCTCGTGGAACTTCTTATCCAAGTCGGCCATATAGCGCGGAGCCTCTTCCGACTGCTTATAACGTATTACAAAGAAGTATATACCCAGTACCAAAGCTATCAGATACAGCACAACACGCAGGCCGAGAGGAATTCCTGGAATAAATCCGCAGGCGATTGAAAGCATAGAGATAATTCCCACTACCGACTGTACGCTGGCCGATTTACGTTCCTTTATCTGAAACTGCAGCTTTTTATCGTTATACTCATCCCACACGCGCTGTAGCGGAAGGATAGAGAACGTTTGCGGCATTTCTTTTCCGGTTATGCTTTCTATGATTTCTTTTTGGTTGATTCTAAAATGCTCCGGACCCAACTCTACGCGGTCTGAAAATGTGATGTGTTTGGATTCTATCGCCACCCCGTTCACTAAAGTACAGTTCTCAGGCTTCAGGTTTATTATGGTGCAGTTGCCCTGTGCGTCAACGCTGAGCTTACAGTGCTGTCTGCTTACCGATTTTGGCACACTGCCCGGATTGCCTAAAAACTTCTCTAGATTATAGCCACTGATGTGCAGGCGCGATGAGCCCGATTCTCTTCCTATTATTACTTCCATGCTTTTTATTTATAAAATGGTTTTAATGGCTGTAAATTTATAAAATATTCATTAAACCCTTTTATGAATGTTAATAATTTCGCTCTGAATCAGTCTCTGCCTTTTAGATACAGGTCTTTCAGCTTCTTCAGAGCGTCTTTCGATACTTCAATTTGAAAAGCGAATGTGCTATAGTCGCTCAGCACCAGTCGC
>ERZ1026870.1054-NODE-1054-length-13387-cov-116.127288_pt1 | contig 13387 bp, 8 predicted proteins | sample MGYA00380165_ERZ1026870 | MGnify/ENA primary metagenome ERZ1026870 (study PRJEB33269, sample SAMEA4719801) | human gut metagenome | biome: human-associated habitat; feature: organic feature; material: feces | place: Cameroon | collected 2013-10 ...
AAAAATATAAATAATTAATAATCATTTTTTGTGTCCACTTTGGGGAACTGCTACATTTTGCAGCAAAGATTTTGGTAAAACGACATAAATCGCAAAAATAAATTTTGGTAAAACGACATATTTTTACTAAAAAGATTTTGGTAAAACATATTTTTTATGTAACTTTGCGCCCATAAAACATTGAAAATATGGAGAATAGGGTATTCAAGAGAAAAATATATAGCCAAATGGCTGAATGGAAGGAAATTTCCAAGGGAAGTACAGCCCTCCTTGTAGAGGGTGCTCGCCGTATTGGAAAGTCAACTATCGTAGAAGAATTTGCCAAGAATGAATACGAATCATACATTTTGATAGATTTCAATGAGGCTTCCAAGGAAGTGAAAGCACTCTTTGATGATCTTATGAATATGGATTTCATTTTTCTTTTCCTGCAGAATGCTTACAATAAAACATTGCATGAGCGAAAGTCGGTTATCATCTTCGATGAGGTACAACAATGTCCGAAAGCCCGACAAGCCATCAAGTATTTGGTAAAAGACGGTAGATATGACTATATAGAGACTGGCTCACTTATCAGCATACATAAGAGCACTAAGGACATTAGCATCCCTAGCGAAGAACATCGTATCGAGATGTTTCCGATGGATTACGAAGAGTTCAGATGGGCCATGGGGGACACGGCTAGCGTGCCTCTGCTGCGTCAAGTTTTCGATAAGAAAATATCTCTAGGCGAGGGAGTCAACAGATTGAAGATGAGAGAGCTACGCCTATATATGTTGGTAGGAGGAATGCCACAAGCTGTCAATGCTTATCTTAACACTAACAATCTACAGCAAGTAGATACCGTAAAGCGACAGATTCTCCAACTATATGCTGATGATTTCAGAAAGATAGACCCATCGGGCAAAATATCCAAACTATTCATGTCTATCCCAGCCCAATTGAGCAGGAACCAACTCCGCTATCAGCCTACTTCTGCTGTAGGAAGAATGGCTGCTGAGAAAATAGATGAGTTGATACTCAACTTAGAAGACAGCAAGACTGTTAACATTGCGTACCACACGGATGATCCGAATGTAGGAATGCCACTGACAGCCAACATCAACAAGTACAAACTGTACATAGGCGATACGGGACTATTCGTAACTTTGGCTTTCTGGGACAAGGATTATACGGAGAACATCATCTACCAGAAACTGTTGAGCGACAAGCTATCCACCAACATGGGATACGTATTTGAGAATCTGGTTGCCCAAATGCTGAGAGCCTCAGGCAACAGACTCTTTTACTATACTTTTCCAAAGGATGCCACGCATTCTTACGAAATCGACTTTTTGTTGTCACGCGGCAGTAAGCTGTGCCCCATAGAGGTCAAGTCGTCTGGATACAAAACGCATGCCTCGCTTGATGCTTTCTGCCAAAAATTCTCCAACAGGATAGTAAATCCGTACTTGGTTTACACCAAAGATCTGCAGAATGATGGGCAAACACTCCTGATTCCGATTTACATGACCCCATTCTTATAAAGCAATGTTTTTTTTATTGTACCTTTGCACCGCAGTTGGGCGATAAAAACATCATCTCGTCAGCGAGAACTTGATGCTCAGACCGAAATCCTGTGTGGTGGTAGGATAACTGCTGCTCGACAGGAGCGGGGTGTTGGTCTGACGGTCATAATAGAAACTCATGGTAAGGAGTTTGCTGAAGGTATAATCGGCAGAGAAACTCAGTTTCAGAGCATTGTTGCCGCTGCTGGCACTGCTTACCATTGAGGCTATATCACGAACGATGGCTGCCTGCTTGCGGAAACTGAAGTCAAGACGTAGATTCAGATCATGGTTGGTACCATTCTGAACCATCTTGGTGGTCGACGCATTCTTATTGGCTGCATTCTTGTTGCCGCCCTTCGACTTGGAACGGGAGGCCTTGGCGCCCCAACCGAAAACGTCGAAGTTGTTGATGCGGTAACCCATACCGATTACCCAGTCCTTACTCAATGCCTCGTTCAGCTGCACACTCGTCATACTGAGGTTCAACACACGGGTCTGGCGATATTCTGCCTTCACTGTCATATTATTGTTGAATGTGACATCCATACCCAATAATGGCGAGAACGACTCGTTGATACTTACCTGCGAAATGTTGAACATGCTGCTTGGAGATGGATTGCCCGTAGTGGCATCACTCACGAAGCCGAGACCGTTCATATACTCCTGGAAAGTGCTGTAACTATTGTAGCTGCCTACCGCAAAGACGCTTTTGTAAGAGTGGTTGATGTTGATACTCTTGAAGTGCTCGTTGAACCAAGGCAGACGTCCCAGTCCACTATAACGGATGGTCCAGTTTGGCAACATCCGACTCAATGCCGGGAATACCGAGAGCGAATTGCCACCCATCGAGGTATAAGCCTTGAGGAAGGCAGGAATCATGACATCGCTGCTATACTGGTTAACCGGTGTGCGGGAAGCATCAAACTTGCCGCCAGCCAAAGCCGAACCAGTCGGATAAACGGTACCTGCATACTGAGCCTCTACCCTATCTCTGAAACCAGCCAGCGAGTTGACAAACTTCTCGAAGGTCTTACTGCGATACCCCGAATTGGCATTGCCCATTCCCTCGAAAGCCGAACCCAGCGAGATGGTAGTCATCTGGAAGGCTCCACTCTGGGTGGTTGGCGTTCCTTCATACATATACTGTATGCTCTTCTGCGTGGTCTTGGTACGTGTAGCTGAGAGATCAATCTTGAAATCCTTGACAGGCTCCAGGGTGGCACGCAACGTAAGATTATCCGTTCTGCTGGTAGTGGCTGGTGTTGCGATACTGTCGTTGCAGAGCAGCCAGTCGTTGTTTCTAGCCTTCTCGATATAATCGTCGCCAACCATACCGAAGGCGAAGTCAAGACCCGGTGCCATCTGTCCCACCTTCTTCTGTCCGAAGGCATCCCCCACACTAGGCAAGAAGCCCGGCAGGGTGAGCTGATAGCTGCTGCGATAGTTGATGCTCACATTGCGCACCATCATTGCCAGACGACTAGCCAACTGCAATCCCTTATACCATTTCTTATCATCAAGCGGTTCCTTAGCCAGTACGGAGAGTTTCACCTTCATGGCAGTATCTACCTTTGAGATGATTCTGATCTGGTTATTATCCACCTTTTTATATTTAAGCGGGAACACTTTGCCGTCTTCCGTCTTGGCATTCACAATCAGTCGCTTGGTATTCTTGCCGTGGCGTATCTTGAATGTGGTATCAGGCAGGAGGTTGATTTCCCGTTCGAAGGCACGCTTGTTCTTAGGCAGCGCCTTCTTCGGATCAGCCGCCTGTTCCTTTGCTTCCTGCTTCTTTTTCTTTTTTTCCTGCTTCTTGCGCTGCATCTGTGCCCTACTCTGGGTACGGTCAAACTTATCGTTTACCTTCTTCAGGAAAGGCACATGGTTGTAGAGTTTCACCAGGTTGAAGTTACCGTTCAATGTCAGTTCGCGCTGGGTATTGATGGTGTTTCCATACGAGTTACCCTCCTCATCCTCTGTACCGCGCTCCCAAGAATAGTTGGCATTATAAGAGACATCGCTGTTCACCCAGTCGAAGACAGGCAGCAGATTGAGAGGCACCTTGTAGGATGCCTGGAAATTCTGACTGTAGTCGAGCGGTGCACCCCAGTGGCGGATGCTGGTCCATACGGAGTCCTTCCAGGCATGATACTGGTCGGCATAAAGATCCTTGTTGACCGGTGTATATGGTTCCTCTATCTGTGCATGGGTAGCACTCTGGAAGTTCATGTGCAGGTTCTTGGTCAGATCCCAGTTGATGGAGAACTCACGGTTCCAGAGGAACTGTTCACTGAAGGTGAGCGGCAACTTGGAGTCTACTCCGGCAGATCCATTCATCAGGGTTTCCATATCGCGCTCCTGCAACTCGTAGTAGTCGCGCGTCATCTCGGTATTGAAGGCTATGTTCTGCGGCAGCCAGTTCAGTCCGAAACGTTTCAGAATGTCGAGCCACTTACTCTTGTTCTTCAGTCCCTTGAATGGTTCCCAAGCCTTATAAACCGGGCTCCAAGAATAATCCAAGGCTCCGCGCCAGTTGTCCTTGCGCTCATACATCGTCGTTTCACCCGTAGTATACTGATGCTGGTGACTGTAGGTGAATGAGAAGTTGGCTGGATCGTATGGCATCGGATGGCGCTTGGTAGCGATACCCACCCGGGCATTCGAGATGGAGAAGTTGGTCTGCGTAATCTTGGTGGCAGCGATATTCTCGATAGAATCGCGCTCATGCTTGGAGCCGGCGGCATCGAGGGCATCCTTCAATTCCATATCGGTATCCAGCGGATTATACTTAGGAGTGGTCTTCTCCTTGGTAACACTATAATATAAAGGTATGCTCACCTTCGCCTTGTCAGGGAAGAACTTACCCATTTCGAGCGATGTGGTCACACTGTAGGTACCGTAATTATCGGTGGTGCGACTTGCCACGCCATCTTCCAGACCGCCGAATCCCTCGCTGATGTATCTGCCGGTAGCATTCACGCTACCCAAATCGGAGAGTTGTACGTTGAGGTTGGCATTGGCTGCCCAACCACCCGAATTATTGTGTTCCTTGAGTCGGAGTTCGTTTATCCATACCTCACCACTCTTGATGTCGGCAGAATTGTTTCTCACACCCAGCATCATGGTCTTCACCTCACCGAGACTCGGATTACCCACGATGGTAATCTTGTTCTGCGGATGTTCTGCATCCATCATGGAATAAGGAGCGAGATAAGAAGCCACACCCTGTGCCTTCGCCTTATTACGGTTTTTCTTCAATGCCGTAAAGACGCTCAGCGGCACATCGAGCATATTCTCCTCAGGCCATACCGCCTTACAGTCGGCAAGCACATAGCGGTTGTAGTTGGAGCGTGGCTCGGTGAGTTTCAGCGGGATTTCATACTCGTAGTAATTGTTCTTGTAATCGCTACCTAGACGGATGAAGACTGAGAGATCACCATCCTGCAGACGGGTGGTATTCTGCTCCAATGCATTGGCATGGGCAAACATCTGGATGCGCTTGTACTGGCGCAGATCAAGGGTAGAATTCTTGTAAACCGCCTTCGCCTCGCCTGTGCTCATATTCTTGACCACCAGACTCAACGCCTGCTCGTTAGCCTCAACCAACTGAGGCTGACTAGGATCCTGTTCGCGCTTGATACCCGGAGGCAATACATAGTTGACCGGTGTCTTCTCGCCGTTCTCTTCCAGACTCACGCTGCTTGCGTCGAGGGTTCCGCCACTGGCTGCACTAAGCGGCTGATCATAAGTACGCCACTTGCCCATCACGAGGTCGAAGGTACCGAAACGCAGCACGATAGGTTTCTTGAAACCGGTGAGGAACATACGCATGAAGCGGATGCTGGAGAAATCGTTGATATTGCCCTGACGGCTCTCAAACTCATCGATAGGTATGCGGAACTGATACCAGGTAACGGTAGACTTGGTATTATCACGCCAGGTCTGGCTGTATTCACGCTTATCTACAATATGATTGTTACCCACCACGAGATCTTCCGGACGGATGCTGACACGATACTGGAAGTATTTCTCATATTCGTTGAGGGTATAATCCTGGTTGATATCCTCGACATCCGGCGTTGACTTATAAGAAGTATCATAGCTCTCAGAACGGCTGTCGCTGTCAGGCGAGTTGCCCTGAGGATTGTTGATATACTTATATCGCTGCAAGATAGGAGCGTGCATCTCATCCCAGTCGGAACCGCGGAAATAGTGATAGTCATCACGTGCCGGATCGGCAAAGATGCTGTCGAACACCGCCTGATTCACCTTGCCCTGAATCTGGTCGAGATAAGCACTCTTGTAGAATTCCTGCTCCTCGGCATCGGTCAGTCCGTTGAAACCCACATCCTGCAAGGCTCTGCTGCCACTGGTGGTAGCAAAGGCATAGGTCACGGTGCTCTGGGTAGGAATCTTACCCCACTGTGTATAGGTGTAGCTCTTGCTGCCATCTACCGGCATGCCACTCTCATAGAATTTCTTGCCATCACGCAGGATATCCTCGCTCACCTCGCCCAGGTTGATGTAGAAATCGCCACCATAATCGGCAGCATCAGCCTCTTCGCGGGAATAGATGAACGGATCGAGCATCCAGAACTCGATGTATTCGATGTTTGCCTGCTCGAAATCGTTGGTATCCAGCTTACGCATCATTCCGCCCCAGTTGCGCTGCGGATTCTGCAGGGTTCCGTCAGCCTGCAAATCTGTTACATTGAAGTTGTATGGTCCCGGCTCGCTTGGATAGTAAGCCAGATTGAGTACATTCAGGGTATTGGTAGCGCCCTGATAACTGCTCTGGTCGCGCAATGGGAAGAGCTCCTTGGTATAGACCTCGCGAACATAATGGTTACTCAACTGCTTGAGGTCGCCCTTGATATGTCCCGGAGTGAGCGAACTTCCACGGCGGGTGAACAGCGGATCGATGGTATACCAGGCTAGGCGCGAACGGTGGAAACCGCTGCTCAGACCGGTCTTATCGCTGTAATCGTCCTTGAAATTGAGCGAAGGCACACTGGATATAAACCAGGAGGTAGGAGTCGTTACATCGATGGTGGTCTTCGTACCCTCGAAGTCATCGATATAAGATGCATTGTCCTGTGTGCCACCTGCCTCACCGGCAATGAGCTGGGCAAATTCTCCTGTAAAGGATATCTGCGATGGCTGGGTGAGGTGCAGGAATGGTATCTTGTCAAGCACATTGGTGAGCCACTGACTCTCCTTGCGCCAGTTGAGATTGATGCCCCAAAGGGTGTTCTTCAGCGGTTCGGAGCCCATGGATACCTTGGTAGTAAGCGCCTGTTCGGAGAGGTGCTGGATAGTACCGCTCAACTGGAAGTTCTTGGTAAAATCATACTCCCAGTTCAGTCCGAACATCGTTTTTCGGGTTTGTCCGAAATCGGTATTACTCTCCAGAGAAACGTTGACAGCCGTACCGGCATCGATGATGCTCTGGTTCAGGATGGTCACCTCACCGGCACTGTAATCTACCGAATAGTCGGTGCCCTCTTTCAGGGTGATACCGCCTGCCGTAACGACCACCGAGCCCTGTGGCACATTGTAGGCATCGAGCGAGATGACATTGGCTGCAGAGCCCTTGAACTGTCCCACAATCTGATACTTGTTCTTTTCGGCTATCTGCTTGGCTACGGTCTTCGTACTGTCATAAAGTTCGGTAAAGGCATACTTTTCAGCCTTGTCGGCAGCCACGCCCCGCTTGACCAGATAATCACGCATATAACTGCCGAAAGGCTCTACCTTCGGAATGAACACGCGTCCATTAGAGATGGTATAGCCTTCTACATAATCGAAATATCCATTGCTGTGTGCCTTGTTGTTGTTATCCAGACGGTCGGCGCCCAGCACACGGATGATAGGCAGCTCCTTCACCTGCTGTTCAGGGATATAACTGAGATATACGCCGGTGGTATCGCTCTGGTATTTTACATCCAGGCGGAACTTCTCCTTCTCTACGGTAGAAGCCAGATAATAAACGTTCTTCATCATCAGCCCCCAGTTGCCCTGTCGCGGATTGTTACTGGTATTCTTGAGCGATTTCACGAAGAGTGCCTGCTTGGTATCACTGAGATCGGATGCGAACTCGCCCACCTGATAGGTAACGCCTCCCGATGTATACTCATAGGCTACGGCAAGCACCTGGTCGGTCTGCAGACTGGTTTTCAATGAGATATAACCCAATGCAGTATTGACTGTATACTCAGAAGAATTGAGCAGACGGGCACTCTCCAGTTTCTCATAATCGGCTCCGCCAACCAGTCCGCCTCCATCAAGAGTGGTTGCAGCCTGGTCGATGTCACGGGCAGCAGCATACTGCCCTGTCATCGCCGCATACTCTGTATTCGCCTGGTTAGAAGGCACCTGTCCGCTCGCCGCCCACATCGGGTTGCTCAGTTTCTGGTTCTCGCCCAGGTCGGTCAGGGCTACGATGTTTCGGGTATTGGTGGTATTGCCGGTTTTGTTGGTAACCCACACTTCCACGCGGTTGATGGTGATGCCCGTGGTGAGATTAGGAAGTTTCTGCATCCAGGCATCATAATGGTTTCTGAAATACTGGGAGAGGAAGAAGTGGCGGTTCTCCTCATAATCGGCTACATTCAACTCAAAAGGAGTGAGCTGCACACCGCCCCTGGTAGATACGCTCTTCGATGCACTCTTCTTCTGCGAAGCAACCATCTGCAGCTTGAGTTTGCCAAACTGCATATCGGTTCTAACACCAAACAGACTGCTGGCGCCTTTGATGAGCGAAGAGTTGGAAGGGAAGGAGACATTGCCCGCCTCAACGAGTTTGATGATTTCATCTTCCTTGCCGTCGTACTTCAGTTTCATGTTCTGTGCATCGAAATCGAAGGTGGCATCGGTGTTGTAATTCAGGTTCATGTTCACCTTATCGCCCACCTTTCCGTTGACGTTGAGATTGATTTTCTCATCAAAATCCATCATCGTCGTCTTTCGGTTGCGGATAGGCAACGAAGGATTGTCGATGTTTTTCTTGTTGATACCGAACTTGAGTTCGGCAGAACCCTGAGTCTTCACTCTGATGCCACCAGGACCGAAGATTTTCTCGGCAGGTCCCAAGTCGAAGTGCATATCTGAGAAATCGAACTTCTCCTTGCCTTTTGCCTGGAAGATTTCATCGTTCTGCTTGCGGAAGTAGCTGTTGCGCTGCTGCTGTTCGGTCCATGCAAGATACTCTTTCGGAGTGAGCATGATAGGAGCCGAAAGCCAGGTTGACCCCATGCGGTTGCCGATGATATAGCGGTCGAGGGTATCGTTGTAGACTACCTGATATTGCAGATTATCAGGACGTTTCAGGTCGAGCGGACTCTGATAGAGGTCGCTCAGGGAGTAAGGTTGGGTGCGCTGAATCTGCCAGCGGGTATGCAGCAGCGAATCGGGAATGGTATCTTCATCGAGCTGCACGGGCTGGGCTGTGCTGGTATGGGTTTTCTTTTTATCGTCCTGAAGTTGAGGCAAAGCTATCGCATAGCCGAAGGTTGCCACCATCAGCCAAGCCAATAGAAAAGATATGAATCTTTGCTTCTGTTTCATCGACAAAAAACTCCTAACTTATTTGATTTGCTTCAATGCCAGTTTCACAACCTGTTCTACGGGGAGATCAGGCTGTGCCTTGAGGATATCTACTACGACCTTGGCAGATGGTGCCGGCGAGAAGCCGAGCATAGTGAGGGCGCTTACCGCCTCATCCTTTACGTCATTGTTTACCATCACCACATTGCCTCCGCTGGCTGGCAGTTCGTCAGCAATGCCGAGGCTCACGATTTTTTCTTTCAGGTCGATGATGATTCGCTGTGCTGTCTTCAGTCCGATACCCTTCACGGTTTTCAGCACCTTGTCGTTACCCGTAGAGATGATTTCGCAGAGTTCGCGTGGTGAGAGTGAAGAGAGAATCATGCGGGCTGTATTTCCGCCTACTCCTGAAACGGTGATGAGGAGGCGGTAGAGTTCACGTTCCTGTTTGGTAGCAAAGCCGAAAAGGGTGAAAGAGTCATCTCTTCCACCAGCCACCAGCACTTCGTGAACATAGAGTTTTACCTCCTGTTTGCCCTGAATGGCAGTATATGTATTGAGCGATATATTGAGTCCGTAGCCCACCCCCGCAGTCTCAACAATAGCCAGCGCAGGTGTCAGCTCTGTCAGATCGCCATGAATATATTCTATCATTTTCTTTTTCTCCTAATTAAATTAATATATTAATAACGTGCGAAGGGCAGGATTATTGTAACAGACTTCCAGAAATTACGTCCCGACATAGTGCAAAGCGCATCGGGAGGTATTGGAAAGAGGATGAATGATGTTTCGCAACAAAATAGCGAAACTGTAAAGTTCTTGCTACGGATACTTAACAAATCTCTGCTTATTCATATCTAAAAAACTATGATTTTACTACTTTAATAAAAAGTGAAGAATTCACTGTTCACAGTAACTCTAACATCGATAAAAAGCTCGCAAATTCAAGTCTACGATTTTTTTCTTTTAAAAAGTTTGTCGATTACAAAAAAAATCCTTATATTTGCAGCCAAATTACAATTTAACTTCTAATATTAAAGCGTGTGATGTGGAGCACATATAAAAGATTTTTTTTAAGAGGAGCTCAAACTTCATTATGGATACGTCATTAAAAATTTTAAATATGAAAATAAATAGCATAATATTGGGAGCATACTATAGCTGCCAGGCAAATAATTATGCAGATATGAAAGTTTGCATAAACACCTATTTCGTGAATACGAACAGAAATATTTCATTAAAATAAAAAAAATACTCGATATGTATAACAAAATTATCTTCATTATGATGTTATTACTTATGATTTCGTGCAATTCGAAGCAGAAACGAAATCATAAGAACTCAATAGAGATTAAAGAACAATTAGGACAATCGTCTTATCCTTTTATAAAAAGTATGGAGTATCATGCCTATATACAAGATAATGAGGCTATCCCTGTTATAGATATCCAAATCACTGAAAAAGGAAACTTCTCTATCTTTGTAAAATACCAAACTAATAAAAAATATTCGAAACTTAGTTATAAAGAGACTTTGGATTTTTTGTCCACCGTCATAGAAAAACAAAATAAAGAAAATATTCCCCTCTCTAGGCTTCAACAAATATTTATAAGAACAGAAATGTGGAATGAAAATTCCATCTATACTTCTATGGAGGAATACAGGAACATAAACATTCCACACGGCGAATATTTTAACAAAAAAGCGAAGGAAAGCCGTATAGTTTCAGACATCACAAAAATACTATCCAGATATAACTTAAAGATCGGAAGTCTCTCATACGAAGGTCTGCTACCGCTAGACGGAAAAGTCATTAAAGAAATAAATAAAAATATAGAATTAAATACGTCAGAAGCTTACCTTACAGGGAATTTAGTTTTAGATATTGCAAACCAATAGTTATGAAAATCAAGAATTTAGAAGAAGCATTAATCTGTTTTAAAGAAAATGCAATCATTCATGGGGAATGTACGCAAAATGGTGACAACAAACGTGGTAACAAAAGCCACAAAAATATAATAAATGCCATCAAGTACATTTCTGCAGAACATAAATATGAAATTTTAGAACCTCTTTTGGAAGATAACAATCTTTCTGTAAGAATATGGGCAGCTTATGCACTATTGCACGTTAATACTCCAAAAGCAGTAAAAGCATTGAAAGAAATTGTTAAGAATGACAGTGGAATTATGGGGTTCAATGCAGAAATGACATTAGATGAATTCAAGAAAGGCAACATTTAACCTGCATATTTCATTCTCACCTAATTATACAAGTGCAAAGATTTGCCAGAAATTACATCCCGACGTAGCATGTAATACGTCCCGACGCAGAGCCAGAGACGTCGGGACGCAGCAAAAGCTACGTCCCGACGTAATTCAAAGCACATCGGGAGGAATCGGAAAGAGGATGTATGATGTTTCGCAACAAAATAACGAAACTGTAAGGCTCTTGCAGCAGATACCTTACAAATCTCCGCTTATTCATACCTAAAAACTATGATTTTACTACTTTTTGCAACTTTTATGAGTTAAAATTCTATTAAAACGTCACGTATTTCAAGAAAAAGCTATACTTTTGCAACCGGAAATAGAATGAAAAGCGGAAAACATATCCGTTGGATGACTAAACCGCAAGAAATAAAAACAACAAAATAAAAGAAATAAGACAATGAAGAAATTTAGAGCAGCCGTAGTAGGATACGGCAACATCGGTAAGTTTACTGTTGAGGCACTCGAAGCAGCTCCTGACTTTGAGATTGCAGGTATTGTACGTCGTCAGGGTGCCAAGGACAAACCAGCTGAGTTGGCAAACTATGAAGTAGTAGACGACATCACCAAGTTGAAGGATGTAGATGTTGCTATCCTCGCAACCCCTACCCGCTCTTGCCCTGAGTATGCAGAGAAGATCGTTGCCCTCGGTATCAATACCGTAGACAGCTTCGATATCCACACCAGCATCCTCGACTACCGTACCAAGCAGATGGAAAACTGCAAGAAGGCTGGCAAGGTAAGCGTTATCTCTGCTGGTTGGGACCCAGGTTCTGATTCTATCGTACGTGTTCTGATGGAGAGCCTTGCTCCTAAGGGCTTGACATACACCAACTTCGGTCCTGGTATGAGTATGGGTCACTCAGTTTGTGTTCGTGGCAAGAAGGGCGTAAAGGAAGCGCTCTCTGTAACCATCCCATTGGGTGAGGGTATCCACCGCCGTATGGTATACGTAGAGTTGGAAGAAGGTGCCAAGCTTGAGGATGTAACAGCCGAAATCAAGGCCGATCCATACTTCGCTCATGATGAGACCCACGTATTCGCCGTAGCATCAGTAGATGATGTAAAGGATATGGGTCATGGTGTGAACCTCGTTCGCAAGGGTGTATCTGGCAAGACTCAGAACCAGCGTTTCGAGTTCAACATGAGCATCAACAACCCAGCCCTCACCGCTCAGGTATTGGTTAACGTGGCTCGTGCTTCATTCCGTCTGCAGCCAGGTTGCTACACCATGCCAGAGATTCCAGTTATCGATATGTTGCCAGGAACCCGTGAGGAAATCGTTGCAACACTCGTATAATTGGGAGTGAAGAACGAAGAGTGAAGAGTGAAGAATTCACTTGCATCACAATAATAAAACGGCTCGCAAGAAGTTTCGATTTCTTGCGAGCCGTTTCCATTCAACTAAAACCACTTATAATAACCCTGTCATATACAATGGCAAATAAGTAATTCCCTCCTCTACTTTCATATACTTTTCTTCTCATAATTTACACCTATCCTAGATTAATTTTATCGGAAAAATACACCTATCCGCGATTAATATTTCTCTGTTTTTACACCTATCCGCGATTATCAGATGATGCAAATATACACATATCCGCGATTATCTCCAAGAAAAAGCCAGTTTTTTAATATCTTTTAATTTTAGGAATAAGATGATAACGATACGCAAGATACATAATATTGGTATAGTATAAACATCATGCTTTAAGTCCATTGTAGCTTTGTTTTATAATCCATTGCAAGCATGTGAATTAGCTACAGAAGCCGTATCTATCGGCATGAAGAAGTAGATCTATCCAACAGTCGGCAGCCGCCAGCAAGGTTGCTGGCATATGGCAGCAACATTGTCGGCATATGGCAGCAAGGTTGCCGGCAGCTGCCGGCAACCATACGAAACTATATTTAAAAGGTAAATAATACAGGTTTCTAAGACTATTTAAATAACTTATCAAAAGCTATATTATTTATGCGTCATGATATCAAGCACCATATCATCGGTAGCTCTCATCGCATCGG
>ERZ1026870.1058-NODE-1058-length-13350-cov-150.593983_pt1 | contig 13350 bp, 4 predicted proteins | sample MGYA00380165_ERZ1026870 | MGnify/ENA primary metagenome ERZ1026870 (study PRJEB33269, sample SAMEA4719801) | human gut metagenome | biome: human-associated habitat; feature: organic feature; material: feces | place: Cameroon | collected 2013-10 ...
TGTCTGTTTATGTAAAATCTTTCAAAGAACTCTTTCTTTAGTTGCTTAGAGAAAGTGCATTTCTCAAAAGCGAGTGCAAAAGTACTAACTATTTTCGAAACCACCAAATTTTCAGAGAAGAAAGTTTCATTTTTATCTCAAATTTAACAGTCTTAAACATTCTAACTCATTATTCCCCTTCCAGCTCCTTATATTATACATACACACGTTGAGCGCATGTGTGCACGCACACGATCCTTTATATAGTTAAGAAAATCTAAAATACAAAAATTACCCCCCCCCGTTTTTTTGGAAGCTATCGGATTTTTTGCTACCTTTGCCTATGAATAAATGAAAGTTATACTAACTTGAATGGTATATTCTGAGCAAAATCAGATATATCCGACATAAAATATGGTATACCCGCACAAAATACGGTATATCTAAGAACAACAAAGAAGATTAAGAACAATTTAAAGAATACCGATTCATGATAAGAAGTAAAGAACTGCGCATGCTGCTCCTCTTGCTTTCTACTCTTACGATGAATTCCGCGCTGGCACAAGACTGGCGATTGAAGACAAACCTGGCATACTGGGCTACAACAACACCCAATATCGCTGCAGAAACCAGACTATCTAACCGATTGTCGATGAATCTATCATTAGGATGGAACACATTTACGTATAGTGGAAACAAAAAACTGAAGCACATTGCGATACAACCGGAAATCAGATACTGGCTCGGATGCCCCTACATCGGACACTTCCTGGGAGCCAACATACTCTACTCGCATTACAATGCGGGTGGCGTACACTTCCCCTTCGGCTTTTTTCCAGAGCTAAAAAAGCATCGGTTCCAAGGTGACTTGGGTGCCATAGGACTGGTGTATGGTTACGACTGGTCGCTCGGCAAGAGCAACAGATGGAACCTGGAAACGGCACTGGGACTGGGAGTGGGATTCACTCGCTATACCAAATATAACTGTTATGGAAAATGCGGTACGGCTATCGAGAAAAAAAACAAGACTTTCGTGATGCCAACCAAGTTGGCTGTTTCGCTGGTTTACAACATCGGTCCTACCGACCGCATGGACAACTGCCGCCAGAAGGAGCCGCAGGAGATTATCCTTCCTGAAGATAGCTGTACGCTCAACGAAATCCAGTTTATCCCAGCTCTTTCGTTCGTCAAGGACAACACAGGCAAGGCGGGCGAGTTACAGAAGAACAACCCTGTGCTTCAAGACATTAAGAACTATCGTCCTTACACCAAGGATTTGGTTTTGAGTCAGAAAGAAGGAGCACTCTACATCTTCTTCCCGAAGTCGAAGGCTGAGATTACGCAGGAGTTCCGCAATAATAACAAGGTGCTCGACCAGATTATCGACATCACCAAAGCCATCATGAAGGATACCACTTCTTCGGTGAAGATTATCCAGATAGTGGGTCTCGCATCCATCGATGGTCCCGTGAAATTTAACGAACAGTTGGCAGATAAGCGAGCAGAGGCATTGAAGGATTATATCCAGCAGCGCACCTTGCTCCCCGATTCGCTCTTCGAGTGCAACAATGGCGGAGAGGCTTGGGCTGAACTTCGCTATAGTATCAAGGAGAGCGACCTGAAATGCCGGGACGAACTGCTGAGGATTATCGACAGCGAGCCAGATACCGACCGCAGGGAGCGTCGCATCAAGAGCATCGACCAAGGCAAGGCATGGGCAGAACTTCGTGATAAGATTCTGGGCAACCAGCGCAATTCCGGTTTCCTCCGCATCTACTACGATTACGTACCTGACGAGGCGGCGACCACCATCAACCTAGCCACCCAGTTGCTCAAGTCGGAGCATTACCTGGAGGCGTTGAAGGAGTTGCAGAAGGTAAAAGCCGACAAGCGAGCCGCCAATGCCCTCGGCATAGCCTACTACATGACGGGCAACAGAGAAGCCGCCCGCCGTTACTGGCAGCAGGCGATGAAGGCAGGCGACGAGGAGGCAAAGAAGAACCTCATGCAATATGATAGAATTTTTAATTAACAAGATTATTTACATACTAAAATCTGACCAAAGTTATGAAAAGATTTCAACTATTTAGCTTGGCAAGTGCAATGCTTCTTGCAAGCGCAGCAGGATTCACTTCCTGCTCTTCAGATTCAGAAGATCCTCTGGACGGAGGATCAAGTGTGGCAGGACAGGTGGTGAAGACACAGTTCTACCTGAACATTCCTTATGCAGGAAATGATGAGGGCGGAAATGCCAGAGTTTCTACGAGAATGAGTGATAAAAACACGCAGCACACAAGTGATATGGCTGCCAATTTCTTGGGATTAGCAAATATGGAAATGTTTGCATTTGAAGGTACACCTGGAGCTACGTACAACACATCTACCAGAAGCATTCAAATTGGAAATGGTGATGCAACTGCGACAAAAGACAATTGGCGCAGACTCTATAGTGACATTGCAATTCCTGTTGGTACAAAGAATTTTATTTTATATGCTAGAGCTTCAAAAACAAACAATAGTGACAAGAGTAATTTTGAGGCAGGTTTCTTGTCGAACCCATATGAGAACTTTACCGATGAGGCTAAGCCTAAGTTAGATGATCTCAACTTTGAATTGTTAGAAATTCATAACACTACAGACTTTAACACTGAAGGTCTAAGCATATTGGAGCAATTAAATAAAATTGCAGGAACTTCCGTAACAGATGGCACAAACCCAAAATGGGCAACAATAGACCAATCTTCTGATTATACACAAGACGAGAGAGATGCATTGAAGATTCTATACAAGAAGTTTATCAATTTGACTACAGGATCTGCAACATCTGTTAAATGTCTTATTAAAGACTTAAAGGAAGCTATCGAGAATCAGGGTTTCACGAACAGCATGGCAACAGAAATTAAAGCCAATTGTGAATCAGCTCTCACAGCACTTGCCACTTGTGAGTTCCCAAGAAATTTGAATTTGCCAGACGGCGTAGCAAAAGTAAAATGGGTCAAGTCAACTAACTCATTTAACTATGAAGAAATTACGCCTGCAACAGGTAGCAGTACAAATAAACTTATTGATTACAGAACAGTTACTTATCCATCAGAGTTGGCGTACTTCGTAAGTTCTCCTGTCAAGACATCACCTGACGAGAAAAATGCCATCACTGATTTACCTAAGTATGAAGATTGGTTAGCCGGAAAAGAAGCATGGACTGATTTCCGCGACATCGTGTTAAACAACACTAGTTTTGTTGCATTACAAAATCCAGTTCAATATGGTGTAGCATGCTTGGAGTCAAACGTAAAATGCAGTAGCACTACTTTAAAGGATAATGCTAGCGATACTAAATTTGGTTATAAAGCAGATAACACTATAACAATACCTGAAGGTGGTTTCAAGATAACGGGAGTTTTGATTGGTGGTCAGCCGAAGGGAGTAGCATGGGATTTCAAACCAGCTTCCGGTGCAAAGTTTAACTACACCATTTACGATAAAGACATGAACACAGATTTCGTTGCAAACGCATCTGAAACCAAGTCGAACTATACTCTAGTTTTGGATAATAAAGAGGCAAATACAACAAGACAAAGCAATGTTTATGTTACTATTGAGTTAGAAAACGATGCAGCTGATTTCTATGGTGCAGAAGGTCTGATTCCAAAAGGCAGCAAATTCTACTTGGTAGGTCTTCTAGATCTGACAAAAAACAATACAAAGCCTAGCGGTAAATCAATCGACCATGTTTTCGTCAAGGACCATACTACAGTTGCAAACTTCACCATCACAAACTTGAAGAAGGCATACAACCATATCCCTGATATGCGTACATCAAAGATCAACGTAGGTCTTGCAGTAGATCTCAAGTGGGAATCTGGTATTACATTCGATGTAGAACTCTAAGCCAGATAGAATAAAACGATAGCTTATCCCCCACACGTTCTTAAAGGGCGTGCGGGGGAACTTTCTAGAAACACAAATGGGGCTTGACAGGCAAGCAACTGAATCTCATCCCGTTTTGCGCCTCAGAAAGGCACGAAATTGCCCTAGCTGGGGCAACTTTCTGTCCTAACTACGGCAATTAACTGCCATGCCTAGGCACTTTGCGAAATGAGCGGAATTCCACTCCGCTATCGCCTACACTTGCCTTCGGAAACAGGCTTTCGAAATCAGCGTATCGCAGCATACACAGAAATCTCGAAAACTATTGCACACTACACTCACGTAACAACCTTATACACAGCTATTTGCTAAACTTCCGTGTAGTGTGCAATAGAAATCGCAAATTATAATAATATTTGTGGAGGAAGATTGTCGAACATTAAGAATGCAAAAAGTACAATGAAAAAACTATATAACACTTTACTGGCATCCGTGATGACCATCAGCCTCATCACCAGTTTATCTTCATGCATTGATGAAGATATGAGCGACTGCGGCAAAGACTATAAGATACGATATAATCTGCAACTCAATACGCAGATCAACACCGTGATTGACGTGGATCTGAACCTCATCGAAGAACAGGAGATTGCAGCCCGGCTGAAACAGGCACTCAGTAAGGTATTCACCGACCATGCCCACGACAACGACCTCTCCTTCTTCGTAGGCGAAGAACTCTCCCACCACGAGGCAAACAAGATGGGTGCCAACTCGGTATCCTACACCATCTATCTGCCACGCAACAACTATCAGAACCTCTCTCTCGCCAATACCGGAAGCGCCGACAACGTAAAAATCGCCAACGCAAACTCCTGTAGATCACTCGCTTTGCGGCAAGAGGCAAAAGATACCATCAACAGTCACAACATCGGACTGTTCACTTCCCGACTCGCCATCGACGAGAACGATTTCGAACACGATCTGCAAACCACGCTCTATATGACAAACAGCTCAGCTGTGGTGGTCATCGACCAGAGCAAGGTGCAGCCCACAGAACTCTGGGGATTTGTAGAAGGCATGGCAACCCAATTCCAGGTGAACGACAGCACCTATTCTTCCAGCCTCAACACGATGGTCAGGGCAAAGAGAATCAACCAGGATTTCATCACTAACTCCATTCCAACCCACGATGCCCTCTATACTGTCAACTTCCCGAGCATCAAACCGGAATGGCGCTACCACGTCATCACCAAGGTGAACGACAAATACACCGAAACCATCTTCACCATGAACGAACCGCTGAAAGCCGGCAAGCTTAAGATTATCAAGACCCGACTGAAGGAAGACGGTTCGCTCTCTACCAGTAACACCGCCGTAGGCGTAAGCGTGAAACTAGACTGGAAACCAGGCGGAAGCCACGATGTGGAGATTTAATTAAGTGAAGAGTGAAGAACGAAGAGTGAAGAATTCAACGGCTATAAAGATTTGATACATGAATCATATTACGAAATACATATTTGCGATACTATCGCTTATCATGCTGGCAGGATGCAGCGGAAGCGAGCAGAGCGAGGAGAGACCAAAGGACACGTTGGCACCCATCTCGATCACCCTCTCCGTGCCTAACGACAAGTCAAGCACCCGCGTCGGAGACCCGGGAGAAGACACCCACGACATGGAGGACTGGGACCGGCTCACCATCATCGTTGCCTATAAGGAAAAGGCCCAAGGCGACGAAATACACGATGCAGCACCCCAAAAAATGGTATATTACGATACCTATACCAAGGAAGAATTCGACAGAAAAACCCTCGTCACCCATGCCACCTCAACCCTATCAGGACCTGAAGCCAACGGCTTTCGCACCTATACGATGTATCTGCCGTTAGGCACCTGTTGCGTTTATGGGGTTACCTATAGTAACGGAGAAGGACTGAATCTGGAGGAGATGTTAAACAAAATAGAACATAACGGGCAAAACCATAACTCAGATATCTATAACTTACAGATTACCAACGACTATGCCAAACCAAGCGGCGGCACTACGGACATAGCCAAGTTTATCAGCGTAGCCACGGGCTATGCACTCAAGCTAGACCCAGAGACGCAAATTCTCACCAATGACAGATATATAAAAGTAGAAAAAAACATCAATGCCGATATCAACACCAAGCAATACTGGCGCATGGTGCTGGGCAGACTGGCAGCCAAGATTGACATCCAATGGGATGCCAAGGGAGCCTATGAGAAAGACAAGGATGGAAATCTGAAATATACCAACGTGAAAGTAAGCCAGTTTACTTATCACGGAGAACCGACAGATGCAGAATCTTCCATTTCCGGTTTAGGAAAAGGAAGACTCTTCCCTACCCTTTACCACCAAGAAGTAACTTCCAAGACTCCGGTAAGCGGCCACACAACCTTTGTGAACACCTCGGAAATCAGCAAGCGTAACGGAAGAGTATATCATTATACCTTCCCAGACGGAACCAATCCCCCTCGCCTCACCTTCCTGCTTGATACTGAGAAAGATGGAACGAAAAAGCCATACAACGTGACATTTGACATGAGCAATCTGAAAGATGGCTTTATCCCAGCTCGCTGGTACAAGATCAATGTAAAAATATCGGGTACTCAGCTCACAAAGGAAAATATCACGATCAACAATTTCAACATATAAAACTCTTTTCAGCATGAGAATACAACATACGACATACAGGAAAATCATAGCAGTCCTCATCCTCCTGAGCTGTGTCAGCTCCCTGTTCGCACAGGGCAGCAAGACCTATCATGTAACAGCTGAGGCAACTGACGGTGGTGACGGCTCATCGTGGACTCAAGCTATCACCCTGGAAAATGCTCTGCGCCAAGCCAAGGCAGGCGACGAAATCTGGGTAAAAGGCTACGAGGATATTACAGGCCACATCTACAAGGCACCGAAGGGAGGCTTCGTTCTCCCTTCGGGCGTTGCCATGTATGGAGGTTTTGCAGGAGACGAAACCATCAAGAACGATCTCCCTACGGGCAGACACAAATATCAGATGAAGTATCAGACGGCTCTGGTGGGCGACATCGGCACCAACGACAAGGCGAGCCAGCAGCTGATTATCTATCCAGAGAACACCACCCGCAACGACAATGCCACCCATGTGCTGACCCTCCAGATGGGCGTAACACAGGACAACACCAACGACGGCAACAAGCCAACCATAGTTTCCGGTTTCCTCATCGCAGCAGGTAATGCCAAGGGAGAGAACACCTCTGCAAATGGCAGAGGCGGCGGCATCTACGTAGTAAACAAAAGCAACGACAACAATGCCGGCAGCCGTTACTTCCGTATTTCGCAATGTAACTTTGCGAACAACTACGGCATGCGCGGCGGTGCCATCTATGTAGATAATTCCTGTACCAATCAGCAGTCAGCCATCAGCTACTGCAGCATTTTTAATAATGTGGCAGGCAAGCGAGGCTCCAGCGAAAACGAAGGTGGCGGTATGTGGATAGACGGAACTGCCACCGTCTACAACTGCAACATCAACAACAACACGAACGGCGGTATCCGACTTTCCAGCACATCGAAAATCGTCAACTGCTCTGTAATAGCCAACACCGTATCCGCCGCAGACCTGACCACAGACGGGGCATCAAACAGCATTGACGGCGGAGCAGTTTACAACAGCGTGCTCTGGCATTCCACGGCACTCAGCAAGCAAGACAGCCGTCCTGCCTTCCATTCCTGTGCTTTTCCGGAAGTAGAGGTAACCAATCCCGATACCAATACCGACGCCAACGGGAACGTAAGGATCAGCAACGAGAACCACGGCATTGAGCCAGCCCCTTGGTTCAAGCAGAGTGCCGTGACCCAGGGTTACGACTTCTCATTCAGCAGTAACCTGAAGCAATTATACAGCACCGCCTTCACTTTCGAAGAGACCTCTGCCCTTTTGAACAAGGGTAAACTAGAATACTACAAAAATCTTGTAGTTGATGCAAACCTGGAAACAACTTCTACCGACATCATGGGTAGAACACGCTACCAGACAAGCACCATCGACATCGGCGCCTACGAGTATGCCCGAATGAAGGCAGGACGCATCAGATACGTGAAGTCCAAGAAAGAGGGAAAGGGCGACGGATCAACATGGAATGATGCCACGGACGATATCCAGTGGGCCATCAACGATTTGGCAGAAAAGGCACCAGGCGAGAAAGGCGAAGTCTGGGTAGCAGCCGGAACCTATGAAGTAAAAGAGCGCATCCTTACCGATGCATCATCCCCGGTATCCCTGCTGATGAAGAATGGCATCAGCGTTTATGGTGCGTTTAATGGAACTGAGGAAAAACGCTCCAAGCGCATCGAGGAATCCAAGGATTTAAAGCCATGGGGCTGGAAACAGGAATCCATCATCAGAGGTTCGGGATTCAAGGGAAGCGACGATGCCATCTGGAACAATAGTGATGAAGCCTGGAACATACAGAACAGCGAGTCCTATCATGTGGTATGGTTTGCTCCTCTGCCTGAAGGAGAAGCCTTTACGGACGAAGTATATCTGGAAGGCTTCACCATTGAGGGAGGTACATATAAGGGAACGGGCGCTACCCAATACGCCCCAGGCTGTGGTGCGGGCGTTTATATCAATGACCCGTCAGCCCGAATGCGCTACTGCACCGTGAGATTCTGTAACTCGGGCATGAAAGAAAGCGGAAACATCAAGCCTCGTGGCGGCGGCATCTACTGCAAGAACGGACAAACGGAAGGTAACCTGGTATACGACTGTTCGGCTTACCAGGGCGGAGGTATCTATATAGACGAAGCCGGCTTCATCACCCGAAGTATGGTAACCAACTGTTCTGCCTATCAGGGAGCAGGTGTATATCTGAATGGTGACGCTAATAACTCAGAGAAAGCCTATTATCAGATTCTTGCCACCTCGGTAATCAGTAACAATACCAGTACCCGAAATGGTGCTGTGTATCTGGATGGTCACGGACTGGTGATTAACAACACCATCGTCAACAACTATACCAACAACACCTCGGATCCTGCTGACGAGCTGTCATCCAATACGGGTGGTGTGTATATCAAGAAAAAGGGTCTTCTTGCCAACAACGTCATCTGGAACAACTCGCTGCTCCAGCACAAATCAGGCACCAACAACTCTGCGTCCATGGCACAGATTTATGCAGCCAACCCTTCAGAAAAGACCGTACAGTTTTACAACAACGCCATCTCGGATGTAAATGCAGCCAAATGGACCAGCACCTATCAGAGCGGAACCATCTCCATCAACACGTATTACTCGGGCAAGGGATTCGTGATGGGCAATGAAGCACCTTACAACACGGTGGAAGCCTTCAACGAGAAACGTGGCGTTCTTACAGACATGAAGACGGTGAACTATTACTGGGAAACCGTGAAAGGAACCCGACTGCGCAACGTGGGCATCAGCTATGCCCTCCTGCCATCTTCCTACCTGTATCAGCCAAAAATAGACCTGAGCGGAAAGGCTATCAGTTCGGTTCCGGCAGCAGGAGCCTATATAGCTGACAACCAAGACCTTGTATTTGAAAAGAATGATACCCAAAAACGCCTGCGCATCTACTTTGACCGTTCACGAGAACTGGTGGACGGAACAGGACAGTCGTGGGAAAAGAGCTATACCTCATCATCTGTAGATGAAATTCTCGGTTATCTTGCCGACATCAAGGCTGGGGACAATATCAAGGTAGTTACAAAGGACAATACTACACCAAAGGATTTCACTATTGAGAAGAACAGCGGCTACGAGTTTGAAATCTGCGGTCGTGAGGGTATCTTCGAACCGAAGATTGCCTACACGTTCGAGGAAACAGACGCCAGGTCATGCACCTTTAACATTCAACCTTGCGTACTTCCTGTAACCGTATATGGCGGTTATCCGGAGTATTCAAAGAACCCGAATCCGAAAGATGAAGACCGCGACCCTATCAAATACCGCACCGAACTGAACGGAAACCTGAACGGCTCAGAACTCAACGAGGGTCTCTACCATCTGGTCCGCATCGAAGCAGGTGCCAACATCACCATCGACGGCTATGCCTTTACCCATGCATACGCTGCCGGTACTGCCTACATGCCTTATGGTGGCGGCGTACTGATAGGAAGCATGGACCAGAGCAGCCAAGCAACTACCGTGAAGCTGAAGAATTGCATCTTTGAGAACAACACGGCAACAGATGGCGGTGCTATCGCTACCATGCCGGATGCCGTGAATGTGAAATTGGAGCTGGAGAACTGCGTCATCAATAACAACACAAGCAAGGATCCGCATAACCAGAACCCATCGGAGCTGCCTTCCATCATCTATCTGAACAAGGGTCAAAACAGCAACAACTCTCTCACACTCAACTATGTAAGCATCATCAACAATGAGGGAGTAGCGCCAGATTACGACCTTGTGAAGAGGACCTCGTATGCTGTAGGAAACAAACTGAACATCAACGGCACATGGGATGGTTCGAAATGCAAGAACAGCATGGATATCAACACTCTGGGAAAAGACGGAGCCCTGAACTTCAGCAACCCAACCAATGAAGTGGGTGCCAAGATGAGCGGCAACGTTTATTACGGAGGCTATTCATCCTTCCGCCCGCTGACCAGTTCTGCAGAGGCTGGCGCCATCATCAACAGCGTCCAAGAAAGCAATGCAACCACAACAGCCAAGGACATCACCGGCGAAGACCGCGACCTAGGTGGTGTTCCCGACCTGGGTGCATACGAGGCTCACCTGCCGAAAGCAGGAAAGATTATCTACGTGCGTTCATACAACCAGAATTATAAAAGCAGCAACGATGCCAACAATGACGACCAGGACGGCAACCCGAACTTCAATCTTCTGAATAAACCAGATACCGAATATGACGGAAGCAGCTGGGACAAGGCGATTATCGGTAACGCCATGTGTGACAACACAAAGGGTAGAACGGGCAACGAATTCTATGTAAAGCAGAGTGACAATACGCTGCTTAGCACCACTATTGACAATACTGATTATAGTCAGACTAACGGCAAGTATCGTTCCAAAACAGATTCTTACGGTAAATTCTGGACAAACTCTGGCAATAAGGAAAAGCAGTATCTCTCTGGTTGGGGATCATATAATAAAATCACCAACAACAGAGACGAACGATACATCAGCGGTCTGCAATACGCTGTGGAAAGAGCGGCCGAGTTGAATAAGATAAAAAAAGACAGCGTTGTGGTATGGGTAGGTGCAGGTATCTATACCGACTACAAAGGCTTCGTTATCAGAGACAACGTGAAGGTTTATGGCGGTTTCCCATACGAAGGCTATCCGGGAGAAGATGACCGCCATCCACTGCTGTCGCAATACGTGCCGGCACGCAAGGAATACGAGAATCTGGACAAGACCAAGTATGAGACCATTCTGCAAATCAGAAAGGAATCGCCTGTATATTTCACAGACAGCAGCAAGGAAATGTGGTATCAGGAGGACAAACCTGAAGATGGCTCTAAATATGGCTATACCAAGACGCTGATGAACAGCGGAAATACAGAACGCCACTACGTACTGTATCAGCCAGACGTATGCCTTCCTACCTGGTCACCATCGGGTAATGGGAACGCCTTACGTACCGAAGGTAATGCTGTACGCTACAAAGGATATTTAAAAGACAACATCTACTACAAGGATTACGAGTATGCCAAATGGGATGGCTTCTCCGTACGTCACGGCTACATCATCAACTATTCTGATGCCAACCGTGACGGAGGAGCCGGTGTGCGTGTATTCCGAGGTGTAGAACTGGAAAATCTTATCATCGTCAACAACTTCAACCACGGCGGACGCGTACGAGGCGGCGGTCTGTATATGGATGGTGAGAACAGTAAAATTTCGAACAGTTACCTGCTGAGAAACCTGAGTTATGCCAACAGCAGTGAAAGTTATGGAGGCGGAGCCTATATGATTCAAGGTACCGGCTACAACCTTGTGGTGGCAAACAACCGCTGCTATAACGGAACCAGCTGGGGTGGAGGTATCTTCCTGGAGAGTGCCAAATTCTACAACAACACCATCGCCTACAACATGTCGACAAACGGAACCGGCATCTACCATTATCAGGACAGCAATACCGGAGTAGAATCGCAGCTTTCACTCTACAACTGTATCATCTATGATAATTATAACAACGGCAAGCAGATTACAGATCAGGTAAACTCAGCTGCATCGGACAAGATGAATCCATCCCACAACTGCTACATGAACAGTATTGACAGCAACAGTAAATTCCTGGAAAGCGATGGAAATTTCACTGGCACAGATTTGGCTTTCCCATTTGAGGACCAGAGCTATGAAAGTGGAAACAATTTCCGCTTCCGCAATGCCCGACTGAAGAACAACTTCCGTCTGTACGAGGCGGGTGGTTTAGCAGGTAACAAGTGTCTGAATGGTGGAACCACAAATGTAGGAAATGGAATCATCCTTCCGGAAACCGATATGGACTATACCAACCGAATCAAGGACTGCGCCATAGATATCGGTGCCTATGAGGCTGATAATACTACCAATATCGCACCACAGGAAAAGACAAACAGCGCAGGTATTGTAGATTACATTTATTATGTAACCCAAAACGGATGGGGAAACAGAAGTGGAGACAGTCCGGAAAACGCAGCCTGTGCTGACAAGCTGCAGGATGTGCTGACTGCTGCGGGCAAGAAATTTGAAACAGCGAACCAGGGCATCACAGATAACAGTCAAATGCATCAGGTATATGTAAAAGTAGCTGGCTATCAGGCTGATGAAACTGGAAAGAGATTTGTTTATCATGCCAATACACTGGCAGACCCTAGCGATCCGCAGAGTTATACCTTCCTGATTCCTAACGGAGTATGCCTGATGGGTGGTTACTATGAGGGTGACCAGGAAGGAGGAAAGCCGAAAGCAGGAACCTACAATTGGGATGAAGACAAGCGCGACTGTATCAGCACTTACCAGACGGTATTAAGTGCGAAGACCGAAGTAAAAGAAGGTTCTGCCGTTAACCAGGAGGTGAACGGCTACCACACCGTATGCTTCGGCAAATGGCCTACGGGCGACTATGACGACTACAACACCACTGCCTTGAAAGAGAATACCATCATAGATGGTTGTCGCCTGATTGACGGTAACGCAAGCGACAAGTCGGGCTTCAATAGTATGGGTGGTGCAGCCATTGTACCAAGAATGGCACATGTACGTAACTGTGAGATCTCCGACTGTCAGGCAACTCAGGGCGGTGCTCTCATGCTGCTGAAAGGTAGCATCGTAAGCGGTAGTGTCATCGTAAGAAACAAGGCACAGAAAGGTGGTGCCATCTATGCACTTCGTTCCAACGATAAGAACGAAGACACCAAGAACTACCATGCCTACGTCATCTCATGCACCATCGCCAAAAACGAGGCGACCATTGGTGGCGGAATCTACCAGGAGGAGAACTCCCTGATTGGCGGTAACTCCG
>ERZ1026870.1060-NODE-1060-length-13328-cov-4.431929_pt1 | contig 13328 bp, 10 predicted proteins | sample MGYA00380165_ERZ1026870 | MGnify/ENA primary metagenome ERZ1026870 (study PRJEB33269, sample SAMEA4719801) | human gut metagenome | biome: human-associated habitat; feature: organic feature; material: feces | place: Cameroon | collected 2013-10 ...
AGTCATAGCTTACTGCCTGTCCGCAGCTCTGCATGGAATAAGAGTTTCTCGGAAGTGAGATTCCATACTGTCCGAAACATGCCATGACAAAATAAGAACAGTCGGCTCCCTCCGTCAGACTGTTACCACCGTACACATATGGATAACCGACATACTGGCTCGCAAATGCCACCACATCACTTCCACTGATATTTGTAGTATGTGCAGGGTTTAAACCTGAAGATGTTAAACCGGTTCCTGAACCTGACGCTGAACCCGAATCTGACGTATTTGTGTCACTGCTTGTTGTGTTTGACTGATTTCCTGCATTTTGCTGCTGTTGTTGCTGTGCTGCCCGCCTTGCGGCTGCCTCCTCCGCAGCCTGACGCGCCTGCTCATTTGCAATGATCTGGTTCTGCTGTTTGATCGTATCTGCATACTGACTTGCAAGACTTTTTGCGCTTGCAAGCTGGGCGTCAAAATCGTCCATCGCAGCGCTTTTTTCCGCGATCAAAGCCTGTAAAGAAGATGCCTGATCCTCGTAACTGATCTTTAACTCTTCCATCTCTGCCAGCTGTGCATCTAACTGATCCTTCAGATCTGCCACCTGCTGTACCGTCTCCTGATAAGCAGTAAGCTGCTTTCTGTCGTAATCATACACTTCGGATACATATTCCACACGGTTTAAAAGGTCGGTGATGCTGGTCGCGCCCATCATCGCTTCCCAGTAATTACTGTCACCGTTTTCATACATATACTGGATCCGCATTTTCATCGCATTATATTGCGTCTGCTCTTTCTCCTGTGCGACTTCAAGATCCGCATTCGCCTGATCGATCTCCCCCTGCTTTGCATCTATATCGTTTTCCAGAAGATCCATATCTGTGAGCAGTGCCATGAGCTGGTCATCATAAGCGTCCATCTCCTCCTGAAGATCACTCTGTGCCGCCTGGATCTCATCAATCTGGCTGTTCAGGTTATCCAACTCCTGCTGTGCTTCGTTTTTCTTATTTTTTGCATCGTTGATAACGGACGCATGAACTGAGTATATGCCTCCAATGCCAAGCACGCATGCCATAACTGCCGCTATGATCTGCTTTTTTATCTTTAATTTTTTCATCGCTCGTAAAAATTTCATAAAAGCGTTAATCTCCTTGTGTGAAAATAAATGAACGATAATTGTGTAACTCCTCTTACCTTTATTTCAAATTGTTCAAAATCAACAAAAACATTCAAGACACGCTCCCCAGTGTTTTCTCAAGCTTTTGTTAATTTTTCACAATTCAATTTACGTTATGTTGAGTTACACAATTATCTGATATTCTATCTGCAATGTCATGTCTATTTTAACACATTTTGCTATGCAATAGTTAGCCTTTCCATAAATTTACAATGAAATAAATTCCAGATAGATTCCCACCGGACAGAGGTACCGCACGAATTTTAATGCCGGAATGAAGGCTGCAATATCCACAAGAACCGGGCAGAACACCAGATTTATCAACACAAGCAGGAACATGTGGGATGTAAAACTGGTCAGATTTTGTATCCATTTTCCAACGATCCATATCCACACGATACAGGCTGCCAGTAACAATAGCATGGCACTGATCTCCCGAAGGAGTCCGCGGCTCTCCCCGGAACAAAGCAGTAACACCAAGCCAGCCACCGCCGGAACGGTTCCCGCTGCGAGAAGTCCCATCATCTGAAATCCTTGGCCAAGTGGCGCCGGAAGTGCCAGATATGGTTTTCCACTGCCTGCTTCAAAGCGTCGTCCGTATTCCACAAATAAGTTCAAAAATAGAAACAATGCCACAAGTCCGTGAAGTGGAAATACCTGTTTTTCTTTCTCTGTCGTCTCCACCGCCTCTGTCTGCTCCACATTAACCTGAAAAACTTCGTTTCCTTTGAGATATTTTTCATAATTGGCAAGCAGAACATCACATGCTGCTTTTGCATCATCTCCAAACAACTGCTCTGTCCTTGCGCTCAGCATCTGTGCTCCATACACCTCAAACAGCGCCGCATAAAATGTCTCACGCGCTACCTCGCCCTTCGTGGTAAGCGGTGTACAGAGATACGACACACTGTTTTTTAACTTTTCATGCTCAAATTTTTTTTCAAAATTGTTGGAAAAATAAAAACCACACTCCAGTTTTCCTGCAATGACGTCCTCCTGCAGTGCCTCTTTGCTGCCATACATCACAAAGGAAAAAAGGCTTTCACGCTGTGTCAGATGTTGCAGCACTTCTTTTCCGTGCGCTCCGTCTGTTTCCACGATTCCAACGGTCACATTGTCAGACTGCGGCATGGAGATCTGTCCGGCAAACCAGACCACAAAAAACATGGACGCTAATAACAGCAGGCTTGTCCCACGTTTCAGCCACGCTTTCAACTGTAAAAAATACCAATGAAAAAATGCTGATCTTCCACCCCCTCCGATGGTCAGGCGTCCGCCTTTTTTATGTTCCCTCCGTTCTGCGTTTCCAAAATTTCCTGCCGCTTTTGCCCATAGCACGCTAGCTGCAAAAAACACAGCAAACATGAGGATCAGCTGCCTTGTCTCCTGCCCTTTGATTCCGAAAAACAGTAATTTCAGATAATAGCTGTCCCAAAAGGTAAGTGGAAAAAAGGTTCCGATTTTTCCAAAAAGTTCCGGCAGATATGCAGTAGGGATCACAACACCGGAAGCCATGATCTGAAAAACATTGACCGCAAGCAGCACGATCGTTCCTCTGGTACTCTCTCCCGAAATCGTATAGATCAGTTGAAAATACGCAGCGATCACCGCTGCAAGAAGCAGTGTTCCGGACAGCACTTCCCGGTCAAACCACAGAAAAGACAGATGCAGCTTCCCTGATACCAGACAGCCTGTGGCATACACCAGAATTCCCACAAGCCACAGCGGAACGGTCATCAGTAACACTTTGATCAATGCATTTTTTTCTTCGCCGATACCGTAAATTCTGATTTTTTCCTCCACAGCACGGCTCTGCTTCTGATACAGATAACCGTAATTGACACCCATCATCAGAAGGAGGAGCAGTACAGCCGCAGAAAAATAGTATTGATAGAGGTCTGCTTTTCCAAGCGAAGAATACACATTTTTCTGGAAAACCGAAGTGCGGTCGAATGCCTCGTAAATATAAAGCCCGGAGATCACATCCCCGATCTGATCCCTTGAGATCTCCGTCTGATGAATCTGCGCAGTATCGTAGGCAGCATAGACACCAGCCTCCGCCGTCCGTAGCAGAGAGACGCCGTCCGTCACAAGTTCACCGAACACTCTCGTGTTTAACGGAGCATTTTCCGGGAAATAAATGGTTGCCGGTGTATTTTTCCCGGAATCCACATCCTCGTAAAACTGCTTCGGAAGTGAGAGCACCGCATCTAAAGTACCTTCTTCCAGCGATGCCATCGCTTCTCCCTGATCCAGATATTGAAAGTGGCAGACACTTTTCACGCTGTCCATCGCAGAGATAAACTGCGCCACCATCTTCGTCTGTGCCTCATCCTCAGGGATCACAACGCCAATCTCTGCCGTCTGGAACACACCTGCATCCTTCATAACGAGACTGACCGCAAGCACTCCGCCTGCGATCAGTAATAACATCACTATAAACTTTACCATGCTTTTTCTCGCCGCTATCAGGCTTTTTTTACCCTCAAGTGACAGATATCGAAGAAAAAATCTCATGAATTAAAATCCACCTAACATTGCTGCAAAGATTTCATGAAGAAGATCCTGCCATTCCTCTTCAGTTGCATTTCCAAGGTCAAAGACATCGCCGGAAACTTCCTCAAACTGGGCACCTTTTTCCCATGTGATACTTCCGCTCACATCTTCAGAATCATTTCCGAGATCATCAATGGTAATGACCATCCTGTTCTTATCGACTGCAAGATTTCCTGCAAAATCATAAGATTCCTCATCATATTTTGCTTCCATTGCGATGTCTCCGCTGTCACTGTCATACGTGAACTTTACGGTATCGTTTTCCTCTGCGGTCATCATGATCGTCTCGACACTGCCCTCGTTACTGCCCTGAACCTCGATCACTTTTTCTCCGTCTGCAAGGATAAGCATGTTCTGCGTTCTCCTGTCCCCGCCGAGGAACTGGATTTCAAATGAGACATCATTTTCCGGTATGATATCAATGGCTGCATACTGACCTTTGTATAAGTAGAATACAAGCGTTGTGCTGTCATCAAGTTCTTCCACTGCCTCTCTCATAGATGCAACAAAATCTGCTGCGGTCAGATCAAGCGCATCCATCAGTTCCTGATAATCTTCCCCGTAAAGTGTCTCAAGTCCATCGATCACATGATCCACGTTGTCTTTGGTCACAACCGTCTGATATCCCTTACAGCTGCGCTCTGTTCCGTCGATGGTAAAGTCTTTTTCGTCCACTTTGGAAAATTCCAGCGTATTGTATTCATCCGCGTAAACTTTTAACATTTTCTTGCGGAACTCATCTGAATTCTGGTTATCATAAGCAGCCTTAAGCGTCGCATCCACTGCATCGAGCGTATCCTGATCTACCATTTCCAGAAGATATCCGCTCTTTTCATTTCTGTAATCATAGGTAAACAGGTGGTCACTGATCGCTGGAACTTCCACCTGCACACTGTCTGCGCCGATGTCAGCCAGAAAATCGATCGAAGGCGCACCGGAAATATTGAGATTTCCTTTTATCTGCTTCTTCTCTTTCGAGCAGCGTCCCTCCATGGAAATATCGCCCTCGTTCATGGAAAGATCCATTTTGAGTGTATACTCATCCGAATACAGGGAAACACAGTCTTTTAATGTCTCTCCCAAACTTCCCATATCACTCACGGTCTTTGCACCTGCGAGCAGTACTTTTTTTGACGGGCTTAAAAAAGCTCCTGTTTTGACCGCTGCAAATACGCCAACGCCGCCCGCGACAACCACTGCTGCTGCCACGCCTGCAATAATGGCGGCTTTGTTTCCTTTCTTTTTTGGTGCTTCCGGTGTTGATGTTTCCATCTGGTTTGCCGGTGTCACAGTATTCTCCACCGGATTTTGTGTTTCAAATTGTCCGTTCATAACGAATCCTCCCTTGTTTTTCTCTGTTTCCTTAGTATTTGTACTTGATTGTCATTCTGACATGCCTGCAAACTTTTGCAAAATATCTTCTGCATCTAATTCCTGCACTTTGCCCTCATCCATAAAAAGGCATCTGTCCGCATTGCGTATCTCGCTCTCATCATGCGTCGTCATAAGGATGATTCCATTTTTCTGCTGATAGGTTTTCATCCACTGGTGAATGCTCTCTTTATAATAAAGGTCAAGAGCTGTCGTCGGTTCATCCATCAGTAAAAATGACGGGCTCTCCACGAGTGCACTTGCAATGCTCAAACGCCGTTTCATACCACCAGAAAGTTTGCTTACCTCTGTTTGCAACAAATCCTCCAGTTGAAACTGTGCGACCAGCTCTTTTGTGCTGGCGTTGTGGCTGCCGCCCCAGAGTTTCAGATTATCCTGCACCGTCAGTTCTTCCATCAACGGATTTTCCTGCGGCACATAACCGCAAAACCGGCGAAATGTACTGCTTTTGTAGGCTGCTTTTTTTCCAAAATAGCATAGTTCACCGCCATCCGGCTTTAAAATGCCCGCCATGATCTGCATTAAGGTAGATTTGCCGCAGCCGTTTTTCCCTGCGATCGCAACGCACTCCCCCGGCTTTACCTGAAAGGTGATATCGGACAGTACTTTCTTTTTTCCATAACTTTTTCGAATCTGTGTTACCTCTATCATGTTATCTCAATTCTTCTTAATCTGCTTTTCATTGTCTTTTTGTGATTTTTCAGTACTTCACAATTACGATTCGTAACTGTTCAGTTCTACTTTCTTTACAATCAGAATTTTTTCTCCTCTGCGCAGATCCTCATCCGTCCGGTGATTATCCCGCAGAATATCTTCCACCGTTGTGTGATTCTCCTTTGCGATACTCCAAAGCGAATCCCCATCTTTTGCAATGTAACCGACCAGTCCCGGACGCTTCTGTAACTGCTCCATATCCAGAGGCTCCTCACGCGTATCAGTAATATTATCTATCTGTTCCTGCTCAAATGCAAGCAAATCTAATCCGATCACCGCTTTTATTTCCACATGATCCTGATCGAGCATGACCGCGGACAACTGGCTGATCCTGCAATCAAGCTCTGTCTGCAGTTTATTTTTCCGCTCCAAAGCCTCCAACTCTTCCAGCTTATTGCGCTCTGTCCGCGCCGTCTGCTGTGGGATTTCAATGAGCTGTTCAAATGGATAAATCTCTCTGGCAGAACCGATTGGCATCTGATCGTCGGTCGTGATATAAAGCAGTTCTGTGACCAGAATCCCCTCTGCACGCACGCCCTGTTCGGTCAATTCCGTGCTCTCTAAATGGACCGTTCCCTCACAGGAACAAATCTGTAAAATCTTCTCCTGACTTTCCGCTAACTCCATCTGCTCGGTCAGGCGGCACTGGCTGTCATTTTTCACAGAAATATGATGTAAAGTCACGCCTGTGCAGACTGGAATGATCTCCTGTTTCAGAGAATAAACGTCCTCTAACATGGAAATCTCCTGTTCTTTCCACACCCGGATATCCAGATTCATCACAAGTTCCAGGACCAGAACGCGCTCCTCACCGTCGTAGTCCGGCTTTACCTCAAGTTCCATGGAAGCCGGTCTTGCCTTCACTTTATAAATAATATCTGCCTCCGTTCCTGCGTCACATTCCACACCGCAGTCCAATGGAATCACCGTCTCATACCACTGCACGCGGTCTGTTTCCTCTTCCTCCTGATACAAAACGGAGATGAGCACTTCGCCACTCAGTTTTACACCGTCCTGCCCCATTTTTGTATCCAGATTGCGGATTTCTAAGCTTTTCCATAAAATTTCCTGCACATTGGGTTTGCTTGACGGCAGTGTGATCTCGCTTTTCTGGCGGCACTGATCGCGCTTCATACATAAAAGCTGTAAGATATTTGTGTTCCGATAACGTTTTTCACATCCGTCATCCGCCTCTATCCCAACACAGAGTTCATCCTCTTTTTCCCGCGGTTCTTCTGTCTTTAACAAAATGACTGCCCGCACGCTGATTTTTCTGGAATGGATGACTCCGATCGTGAGATCCTCAATCTCTCCGGATGCCTGTATCACATCATATTCCTGTACACCGTCCATGTTGAGTTTTTCCTGAAACGGTATTTCTCCTTTCAGACAGCTTATTTTTGCATTGTCCTGATCACTGCGGTACAACACTTTAAAAACAAGGCGTCCCTTTAACCACGCCGCGCCTGCTGCCGCCTTCACCTCATCAAACTGAAGTTCTCCTTTTTCCTTTAACACTTTTACAATATCCGGTCGGTAGTCCGGCACGTTGTAATCGTCATCTAATGTAATCTGGCTCTGTGCACTGGCAAATGTCGTGCAACTATGTAATTTTATTTTATTTAACTGCAAAAAAATTCCCCCGATCCGAAATCCTTTTTTTCATTGTATTCGAATAGAGAGAATTTTATACACGCTTTTATCACTATTTGCTCACAAAATAGCCATCTGCACACTTTCTTAGCAGAGTTTCATGCGAATATCTTTTGTAATAATATCATTGTAACTAAAGGATAATAACTGAGGTTGATTGTCATCACGCTCATCATTTACCAATATCGTGAAAACACTTGGATATGCATGCTGGATCACGCCCTGCTGGATATCAACCTTATTACGCCCACGGTCAAGCTGGATCATAACTTTACTGCCACACTGCTGGTGTACGGATGCACGTACCTTACTGATGTCTGCCTGTTGCATTTTTCTACCTCCTTATTTCACGCTTTACTTTAGCACTGTAATAAAATTTTGTCAAACGGATTTGCGTGTTTTGTACAAAATTCATGAATATTTGCAATTTTTCTCTATTTTTGAATGTTTTTTCATACAAATCTACTCAAACACTACATTCTCATCCCGCAGTTCCACTTTCACCACAATATATGGATAACTTGGGCTCTTACTGATGGTTTCCCCCTTGCGCGGACCAATCAGTTCCGTATCAAAAATGATCGCATTCGATGTCAGATACAGATCGCGGATACAGATACTATACCCTCCGGTCTCCTGTTCTCCGTAGCCTCTTACTATGTATAAAAATTCGCTGTCTTTGTACGTCATTTTAAAATCTGCAGCCTTTTTCTCCTCAATGTCATTTTGTAGTTCTTCCGGTATGTCCGCCTCTGCGATGATCGTGTAATCAAGATCACTGATTTTTGTCCGGTTCGTCTGTTCCACACTGCATCCGGCAAAAAGAAGTGCTGCAAAAAAAAGCGTTGCAAAAAGAACCTCCGTTTTCCAAAAAACATACCTGCTTTTTTCCCTTTTCGTCTGCATACCCGCCTCCAGTTCCGTGCCCTGCGGCACAGCATTTTTGCTCTTATACCATTATATGCCGGCATACCTTTCTATATTCCTAATTTATGAGTTGTTTTTCTCTTCCCCAACCCTTATAATGGGATGAGGCTGATATTTCAGCACAACACAGAGCATCGTATTTTTATAAAACATTTTATTAAGTAGAAAGGAATTTTCCTTATGATAAGATTAATCCTTGCATTACTCTTTGCAATTCTCTACCTCATCATCGGAATCCCGGTGCTCGGCGTGGAATGGATTATTGCAAAATTCAACAAACAGGCTGCCGACTTAGGTCAGCTTCGCATGGTGCAGTGGGCATTCCGTGTGATTTTATTTATCTGTGGAACGAAAGTGACCGTCATCGGTGAAGAAAATGTCCCGAAAGATCAGGCGGTCTTATACATCGGAAACCACAAAAGCTATTTTGATATTATCATCACCTATGCACGCTGCCCGCGTCTCACCGGCTACATTGCGAAAAAGGATATGGAAAAAGTGCCGTTGCTACGCACCTGGATGCGGCGTCTGCACTGTCTGTTTATCGACCGTGAGAATGTAAAAGAAGCGTTAAAAACGATTCTTGCCGGAATCGACAATGTAAAGAATGGAATTTCCATGTGTATCTTCCCGGAAGGCACAAGAAATAAAACGGACGATCTGATGCTCCCATTCAAAGAGGGAAGTTTCAAGATTGCGGAAAAGAGCGGCTGTCCGATTATCCCGATGGCGATCACGAACTCCGCAGATGTGTTGGAGGCTCATATGCCTCGTGTCAAAAAAACACATGTAATTGTAGAATACGGAAAACCAATTTATCCGAACGAGCTGGATAAGGAACAGAAGAAAAAAATCGGAGCTTACTGTCAGAATGTGATTGCTGAGATGTTAGAGAAAAATAATTCTATGATTTAGGTATCTGTCAGACCATATTAGAACATAAAATAATCTATTTTGAAAACCCCAGTGTTTCGGCACTGGGGTTTTTGGCGTGTCTCATCAGACACTCCTATTTCTACTTCGTCAATTCCTTCACAATCTCCGGGAATCCCATAAAATGTGACGCTTTCACAAGCACTGTATCCCCGCTCTGTACCTCTTTTACAAGATCTTTGATCAGGTCTGCTTTGTCCTCATAATGATGGACTTCTGTCGCACTGCTATTTGCACGCACTGCTTTAGCGATCTCCTGTGAGAGTGTTCCCACACAGTAAAGTGCGTCAATTCCCTTTCCTGCAAAATGTTCTCCCACCATATAGTGAAGCTGTTTTTCCTCTGCGCCAAGCTCGCCCATATCTCCGAGTACCGCGATTTTTCTGCCCGGTGCGTTGGACAATACATCGATGGATGCTTTCATGGAAACCGGATTTGCATTGTAGCAGTCGTCGATGATCGTAATGCCATTTTTGTGGATCAGATTACTTCTGCCGCCGATCGTCTGCACTGATTCAATCCCGCGCTTCATCTCGTCACAGGTCAGCCCTAATTCTCTTGCCACGCTCACCGCTGCCAGCGCATTGTATACATTGTGTTCTCCGGCGATTGGAATCGTGACTTCCATCGTCACTTCCCCGCCTGTCTCTTTCGACGGATAATGGATCGCTGCTTTTGTTCCGGTCAGACCAACTGCCTCCACATTCGTTGCGTAAACCGTTTTCTCTGCAAGTGTCTTTTGTCCTTCTTCGGTTTCTGCCACTTTAGCAGCCTTTTCAATACCATAGAACACTGCCGGCTTTCCATTTACGACTTTCTTGTCACAGAGTTTGTCGTCATCACCGTTTAATACTGCAATTCCATCCGGTGTCAGATGCGCGAAACTCTCTGTCTTTGCCTTTAAGATTCCATCCCTTGTGATGAGATTTTCCAAATGACAAAGTCCGATATTCGTGATCACGCAGATATCCGGGTTTGCCATTGTGGATAACCGGTCCATCTCACCAAACTCGGAAATTCCCATCTCAAGCACAGCCACCTGATGTTCCTCCCGGATTTTAAAAATCGTGAGCGGAAGTCCGATCTCGTTATTCAAGTTTCCCTCTGTTTTTAACACGTTATATTTCTGTGCCAGAACAGATGCTATCATCTCTTTAGTGCTCGTTTTTCCAACGCTTCCTGTGATTCCGACTACTTTAATATCCAGACCTCTGCGGTAATCTGCTGCGATCTTCTTCATCGCGTCTAAGGTGTTTTCCACGAGAATGTATGGACCTGCCGGATTCTCTAACCTCTCTTCTGAGAGCACTGCCAGTGCTCCTTTTTCAAAAACAGATGGGATGAAACTGTGTCCGTCCACCTTTTCTCCACGTACCGGGATAAATAAATAATCTTTTTCCACAAGGCGGCTGTCGATCACTGCTCCTTGGATCTCACGCGTTTTATCCGCTTCATTTCCTATGTAAGTACCGCCGCAGACTGCTGCGATATGCTCTAAGGTCATATTTTTCATATCATGCTCCTGTTATTATAGAACAAACTGCCACCGGTTCTGCAAAACTGGTGGCGATATGTCATTCATCATTATTTCTCATATTTTTTCAAAGAAATCTCGATCAGCTTCTCACATAACTGATTGAAGTTGATTCCAAGAACACCTGCCTCCTGTGGAAGAAGACTTGTCGGTGTCATGCCAGGAAGTGTATTTGCTTCCAGACAGTAAATTTCGTTATTCTTATTTAATAAGAAATCAGAACGGGAGTAAGTATTCAGTCCTAATACTTCTGCCACACGCTCTGCATAGTGCTGCATCTGCTCTGTGATTTCTTCCGGTAATTCTGCCGGACAGGTCTCCACTGCACTGCCTGCTTTGTACTTATTCTTATAATCATAGAATCCCTGAATCGGTGCGATCTCAATGATTGGAAGTGCCTTATAGTCAATAACACCGACTGAAAATTCACGTCCCTCTACATACTCTTCGATAATGAGGTTATCCTCCCATTTGAATGCCTCATCCAAAGCACTCTTGAATTCATCTTCCGTGCGCACGATCGTAACACCAATACTGGAACCTCCACAGCATGGTTTTACAACACATGGCAGCTTTAAGCCAAGTTCTTTTGCGGAATCTTTGCGGTTCTCTTTCTTCATGGAAATGCCCTGTGGTGTCGGGATTCCACCAGCGATAAATAACTGTTTTGCCATTCCCTTATCCATTGCAAGCGCACTGCTTAAATAGCCGGTTCCGGTATATTTGATTCCAAACAGGTCAAATGCTGCCTGAATCTTACCATTCTCGCCGTTTTCTCCGTGTAATGCCATGAAAACAATATCCGCCATACGGCACATATTAATGACGTTTGGTCCAAAGAAACAATCAGACTGATCTTTTCTTGATGCCTTTACCTTTGCAAGATCCGGTGCTATCTCCGGGATATCTTTTACCTGCACGCTGACTTCCTCTGTGCGGTCAAAAATTCCAGTTAAATCTTCCTCTTTGTCACTGTATCCCATAAAAACATCGAGCAAAATAACATTATGTCCATTCTCTCGAAGTGCTTTGGATACCATATCTCCGGTCTTAAATGACACATCTCTCTCTGTACTTAAACCACCTGCTAAAACAACAATATTCATGGTGTAATCTCCTCTATTCTGACTTTATTTTGGATTTTGCTCCAACTTTTTAACATTATATGTCTGCTTATCAAATCTTTATTATAGTAACCCTTTTTCTAACTCGTGACAAGATAAAAAGTGCCCATTTTTCTTTTATCCACAGCACTTTTTTAGAACAATAAACCGCCATAAAAAAAGAACAGTCTCACCGGAACATCCGGTAAGACCATTCTAAAAACTCTCCCCTTGTGTAGTAATACTTTCTCCTCCCGTCGTTATTCTGAGCCGAACTACAGACTCTTTTTCCATCTAAAATCCATACGGCAATTCTGTGTCATACACAGAACTCTTTTGTAAAAAATCTTTTGTAATTACGATCTGCAAATCATTTCCCGATTATCTGTTCCTGCTCATCTAAGAGAATCAATAAATACAAAAAAATCTGTCTTGCCAGTAAGTCCTTTTTTCCGATCAGACTTCCATACTGAAAGATGTCATTTCTGGTATCCGTAAACTCCTCCCTGTCGATTGCATAGAGAATCTCATATAAGATTCCCATACGCTCTTCATCTAACATATCGCCGCGCATTAACGTTTTTCCGAATACCGGATTTTTCTGTACAATTTTTAAAATATCAAAAAGTTTTTTCTCCATTTCTCTTAAAGCTACTACACACGAAGTAATTTCATTATACGCTATTGATATCTGCTGTACAATTCGCTTTTTCCGTACATTTTCTTGATTTTGCAGAAAAAACGACGCAGCATATCCGACTCGTGTATCAGCATTTTGCAGTAGTTTCATGCTGAACCTAAAAAGAGGAGAGCTTTTCGCTCTCCTCTGATCTCACTTTTAATATTCCGGCTCGATCAATCCGTAAGTATTGCCTTTTCTCTTATAAACAACATTGACATCCTCTGTCTCTGCGTTGATGAATACATAGAAATCATGTCCTAATAATTCCATCTCTACACATGCATCTTCCGGATACATTGGTTTCATATCAAACTTCTTGGTTCTGATGATCTTGATCTCTTCATCATCCTCTGACTTCTCATCCAGAAAATCCTGTTTGAAAACTGCTGCTGCATTCTGCTGCTTTGTTACAAGTTTTGTTCTATACTTTTTAAGCTGACGTTCAATGACTTCCTCTACCAGATCAATGGATACATACATATCACTGCTTACCTGTTCGGAACGGATATAACTTCCTTTCATTGGAATCGTAACTTCAACTTTCTGGCGTTCCTTCTCTACGCTCAATGTTACATTCACTTCTGTGTCCGGAGTAAAATACTTCTCAAGCTTATTCAGCTTGTCCCCCACTGCGGCTTTCAGTCCTTCTGTCAATTCGATGTTTCTTCCTGTGAT